>ERZ809296.438-NODE-438-length-68979-cov-5.833295_pt1 | contig 68979 bp, 57 predicted proteins | sample MGYA00520511_ERZ809296 | MGnify/ENA primary metagenome ERZ809296 (study PRJEB31576, sample SAMEA3212662) | Homo sapiens | biome: human-gut; feature: human gut; material: fecal | place: Sweden | collected 2012 ...
GCGGTTCGTCTCCTCCGGCAGGCACTCGTCAAAGCAGCGGTTCCCGGCCTCCATATGGAAGATCGGAATGTGAAGCCGCTTGGCGGCAATGACGGACAGGCAGGAATTTGTGTCACCCAGCACCAGCACGGCGTCCGGCTTGACCTTCTGCATGAGAGCGTAGCTTTTGGCGATAATCGTGCCGATCGTCTCGCCGAGGTTTGCACCGGCGGCATTCAGGTAATAGTCCGGCGCGCGAAGCCCCAGATCTTCAAAGAACACCTGATTCAGCTCGTAGTCGTAATTCTGCCCCGTGTGGACGAGAATCTGCTGGAAATAGCGGTCGCAGCACTGGATGGTAGCAGAAAGACGGATGATCTCCGGCCGCGTGCCGAGGATCGTCATCAGCTTGAGTTTTTCCATTTCAGACCTCCTCATAGAACGTGTCCGGGTGCTGCGGGGCGAAGCACTCGTTGGCCCACATCAATGTGACCAGATTATCGGTGTCGCTGAGATTCGTGATGCTGTGGGTATAGCCCGGCAGCATATGGACAGCCTCGATTTTCTCGCCGCTGACCGCAAACTCCAGAACCTCGTCCGCGTCCAGCCGCCGCTCGCGGATCAGTCCGTGCCCTGCCACAACAATGAAAAATTCCCACTTGCTGTGGTGCCAGTGCTGGCCCTTGGTGACGCCGGGCTTCGTGATATTCACGGAAAACTGCCCGCAGCTCTGCGTTTTCAGCAGCTCCGTGAAGCTGCCGCGGGCATCGACATTCATCTTGAGCGGGAACGCCGTCCTTTCCGGCGGCAGATAGGAAAGATAGGTGGAATAGAGCTTCTTTTCAAAGCTGCCCTCCGGAATTTCCGGCAGCAGCAGCGTCTCCGGCTGCTCCCGAAAGGAATGCAGCAGCTCGACGATCTTGCCCAGCGTTACGCGGTGCGTCACTGGCACGCGGCAGAAATCTCCGCCGGGAACCGGCGTCAGGCCGTCATAATCGCAGCGGTGCGCCCGGCCGGACAGCGCTGCCAGCAGCTCCGCGACGAGATCGTCAATGTAGACCAGCTCCAATTCCGTCGCGGGGTCGTTGACCGTGATTGGCAAATCGTTTGCAATATTGTGGCAGAACGTCGCCACGGCGGAATTGTAATTCGGGCGGCACCACTTGCCGAATACGTTGGGGAAGCGGTAAATCAGCGCCTCCGCACCGGTCTCGGCGGCGTAGGCCCGGAGCCGCTTTTCGCAGGCAAGCTTTGCCTTGCCGTATTCGCTGCCCGCATAGCGCCAGACGAGAGAGGCCTGGGCGGAACTGGCCAGCATCACGGGGCAGCGGTTGCCCGCGTTTTGCAATGCGGCAAGCAGTATTTCCAAAGAGCCGGTATTGCCGGGGAGGTATTCTTCCACCGTTTTTGGGCGGTTTACCCCCGCCAGATGGAACACGAAATCCGCAGATTTCGCATAATCAGCAAGCTGCTCCGGTGAGCCGTCCGTGTCATATTCGAAGATTTCCCGGATGTCCAGCTCCGGGTGGGTGCGGTCCTTGCCGTCGCGGAAGTTTTGGAGCGTCGCGACGAGGTTTTTTCCCACAAAGCCGCGCGCGCCGGTGACAAGAATGTTCATCAGCAATTTCCTCCAAAGAGCTTCAGCTTCTGCAGCAGCCGCTTCATACCGTCCAGGTCCAGCCGCTGGGTGTTATGGGAGGTGTACGGTTCGATCTGAGACAGCTCCGCGCTTCCTTTGGAGAAATAGTTGTCGTAGTTCAGGTCGCGGCTGTCGGCGTGGATACGGAAGAAACCTGGCAGGTCCTCCGCCCGCAGCATTTCCTCCGAGGTCACGAGTACCTCAAAGAGCTTCTCGCCGTGGCGCGTGCCGATGGTCTGTACGCCGAGGTCGGAGTGCTTCATCTCCAGAATGGTCTGTGCCAGTGTTTCAATGGTCGCGGCGGGTGCCTTCTGCACGAACAGGTCGCCCTGCTCGCCGTGCTCGAAGGCGTAAAGGACAAGATCGACGGCGTCGCTGAGCGTCATCATGAAGCGGGTCATATTGGGATTCGTGACGGTCAGCGGTTTTCCCTCGTCGATCTGGTCGCAGAACAAGGGAATGACTGAGCCGCGGGAGGCCATGACATTACCATAGCGCGTCAGGCAAAGTACGGGATCGTCTGCCAGCATCTGCTTCGACCGGGCGATGACGTTCTTTTCCATCATAGCTTTAGACATGCCCATGGCGTTGATGGGATAGGCGGCCTTGTCGGTGGAGAGAAAGATCGCCTTCTTGACCCGGTTTTCCACGCAGGCATCAATGACGTTGTTGGAGCCGATCACATTGGTCTTGACGGCCTCCATGGGAAAAAATTCGCAGGAGGGCACCTGCTTGAGGGCGGCGGCGTGGAACACATAGTCCACGCCCCGGAAGGCTGGGGCGATGGAGCGGTAGTCCCGCACATCGCCGATGTAGAATTTGATTTTCTCCGCGCAGGCGGGACAGGCCAGCTGATAGGCGTGGCGCATGTCGTCCTGCTTTTTCTCGTCGCGGGAGAGGATACGAATCTCGCGGATGTCCGTGGTCAGAAAGCGGTCCAGAACCGCGTGACCGAAGGAGCCGGTCCCGCCCGTGATGAGGAGGACTTTGTTTTCAAATCTTGACATAATCAGCATGCCTTTCTCTGCGAATTATCGGTTTTCTTTCGCTTTGGAAACACATCACGCAGCAGGACTGCCTGACACATCAGCAGCCCATTGGGACGCAGCGGACGTAGGAGAAGCGGAAATACGAACGTTGTAGATATTTGCGTCAGCAGGGAGGCAACGGCAGCACCTGTTGCGCCCCAGCAGGGGATCAGCAGAAAATTCAGAGCCACATTCACCAACGCGGAGCCGATATAAAGCGGTGTCAGGTACTTTTGCTTTCCTTCGCATACCACCCACGCGCCGCGGGCCACGCCCAGATAAGAGAATGCGGTGTACCATGTAATGACCTGCATCGGCCTGACAGCCGGAAGGTACGCTTCCCCATAGAGCAGGCTGACAGCCGGTCGTGCAAGCAGCGTGATCACGGCGGAGACGGCAACAGAAAAATAGAAAACAAGGGCATACAGCTGCCGGTTATGCCGGACGAACTGCGCTTGATCCGTCCGATGGGCCTGCATGATACCGGGCGTGATCGAATCAATGATAGCCGACAGGACGAAGGTCCATACGGTAGCCAGACTGGTAGCCGTGGCGTAGTAGCCAACGGAGGCCTCATCCAGCAGATGCTTGAGCATAAAGCGGTCTGTACAGTTATAGACGGACACCATGAGGCCGCAGAGAATAAAGCTCCCGCTCTGGCGCAAAAGGGCGCGCCCCTTTGCAGGCGAAATATGCAGGCGGGGACCGCCGCGCCACTTGTACAGCCCCAGAAATACAATGGCTGCCACAGCATAATCGATTGTGTTGGAGATGGCAAACCAGCGAACGTCCTTGCCCAAAACCAGAAGGAGTACTTTGTAGAAAGAGACGATGATATACCCAACCGATGTGGCAATCGTTGCGTATTTGGACTCCAGCCGACTTTGAAACCAGTACTGAATGGTATCAAACGCCTGAAAGATCAGGGACATGCTGTAAAGCGCAACCACGGTCATGGTCAAGCGCTCTCCACGGTCCACAGCGGCCACTATGGCCAGAATGCTGACCGCAGACAGCGTACTGGACAGCAGCCGCATTGCGATCGCCGTTCCAACTGTAGTTCCGGCACCCTCCGGGTCATCCATAAAGTCCTTCAAAAGGAGTGAACTCAACCCCAGAGTGGCAAAGGATGTGAAAAAGGCGGTATACAGGGCGGCATAGTTGACCAGACCATAGTTACTCGGCCCCAGATAGCGTGCAGTGAGCAGATTGACCAGAAAGGCCAGTGCCATGTGCAGGATTCTACCTGCGACCAGCCAGCCCGCGTTTTTGGCGGCACGTCGGCTGAAAAAAGATACTTTCATATTTGCGATATATGCCAGCAGTGGCTAAGCGCGGCTGCACGGCCCTTCCGAATAGAGTTCAGGGGACGGAACCCCCTCTGAAATGGCCCGGATCAAATCGACCAGCCGACGGGCGGCTTCTTGAGCATTCCAGGTGTTTGTGATGGTCTCATAGGCATGTTTGCCCATTGCTTCCCGTGTAGATGGCTGCTCCAACAACCGTACGACATTTTCGTATAGTTCATTCCTATTCCCGGCGCGATAGACACAGCCATTTACGCTATTCTCGACCAAATAGGGCGTCGAGCCGGCTGCGTCACTGGCAACGACTGCGCAGCCGCTGTTCATGGCCTCGTTCAACACAGCGCCCCAACCTTCGTGCCGATCCGAAGTAAACAGAAATATTGCGCTGCGTTCCATTTCCCGGCGCACCTGCTCCGGTGACAGGCTGCCCAGAAGGCAGACCTGAGATTCCAAAGCATATTGTGCGATCATTCCACGCAGCTTCGGTTCCAATGTCCCGCTTCCCGCTATACGCAGAGAAAACGAATAGCCTGCATCCCGCAGCCGAGCCGCAAGCCGGATCGCATCATCCGGATGCTTCCAAGCCAGAAAGCGCCCCGCCCAGAATATACTGCCCGGCTCTTTTTGCGGGAGCAGTGTTTCCGTATCATAGGGAAGTGCAGCAGGAAAGTATCCTCATTTGTAGGACTTCCCGCGGAACAATCCCATTTTTGCATAATCCCCGGCGGCATAGGCACTGGCGCACAGAAGATACACCGGCTTGTCAGAGGGATTCCAACGGTGCCACTTTATCATTCGCGGCAGAAATTTCAGGGGCGCCAAGCCGTTTTTCAGAGGGCGTTCCTGATAGCGCAGGATCAGCTTTCCTTCCCGCAGGCGTTCCCTCAGCAGGATCTGCGGCGCAGAGCCGACGATCACGGCATCTGCTGCAAGAATTTCATGAGATGCTTCGACCCACTCTGCCGGAGTGCGCGGCGTGACAACAAAATCCGGAAGATCCCTGATCTCGCCCCACATCGCGCGCCGCTCCAGTGAGATCGATCCACTGGCCAGAAACCGGAACGAGACGCCGTCTTGGGCAGCCAGTGCACGGCATAGCGGCCCCTGATGATGGTTATAGAAATTGGATAAGAAAATGAGGTTCATGGTGCAGCCTCCATGCCGGCCTCCGGCTGACAAAGGTTTCGGAGCAGCAGGAAGGTACCGGCGTACAGATACACGCCCAATCCGCCGGAAAAAATCGCTGCCTCGCCGACGCCCAGGATGATCTCACAGGTGAAGCCGATCGTAAAAAGAAACTGTTGCCGGGATTGACGTTTTCCACTCATATAGATCAGGGAATACAGTGCAAAACAGACAATAGACAATACGATCGGTCCGTAGGATACCAGAATATCGATGTGTGTGTTATGGAACTGGCTGCTCCCCGAACCACCGCTCGCCTGTGCGTAGGCACCGAAGATGGGGGAGGAGAGCCAGAGACGCAATGCACGCAGCCATATCTCCATGCGCGATGTGAGGTCCTTACCGGCAGATTCCAAAAATGAAAACAGGCTGATCACGCCGGGCAGCTGCAGAAACAGAATATATGCTCCGGCAAAGAGAAGCGGCCATACGGCTGCAATTTTGGAGAAGGTCTTCCCAAAATGGAGCTGATCTGCTTTCCGCAGGGACAGGACAAAGAAAATAACCAGAAACAGAATAACGGAAAGCAGAGCATTCCGGGCTTGTGTTTTCCAGAGAAAGAACAGCAGAAAGCAGACTTCTGCCCATGCCGGAATGCGCTGCCACGAGCGCGTCAGTGCGGGAAGACGATTCATTTCCAGCATGATCATTCCCGCAAGAAACAATCCGGTCAAATTCGGATTGGTAAAGCCAAAGGTCAGATAGTTTGAAACAACGCCATGGAACAGATAGGCTTGCTGGCCCTGATAAAAGTAGGCAACGATCAGATAGGCAGACACGAGATCCAGAATGCCGTAGATCCAACGGCGGACAGAGGCATTTGGTACTGATTTATAGGCAGCTGAAAAAAAGAGTATAGTACTAAAAAATGATAACAGTTTTTTAAGGTATTGCATCGTGATCACTGAACTGCTGAGGGCGGCATTGATCAGAACACTGACAAATGCAATGAGTATTCCGGCAAGCATCCAGAATTCGAGTCGTTCCATCCTTTGCAATGCGCATGTAATCCAGAATATCAGCGTCAGATAAAAGGTGGCATAGAAGCAGAAACTGACAGCGCGATCCATATGTATGACCTGCAGACACACGATTGCCCCTGCAAAGCTGTATAGAATTTTCAGAATCAAAGGCTTGAAGTCAAATTTTTGCATATGGATCCTCACAAGTTTGATTGCCACAGGGGCGCAAGGCCCCTGTGGCGATTGTTTATTCAGCGTTCGTTCTGTTCCAGAAATGCTTCCTCGAACACAGCCAACTCATCCTCAATGGGCGACATATCGATCTCGCCTGAGAATTCGGCAATGGCCTGCGCATCCGCTTCGCCGCGGAGCGTATAGGCGATGCCATACATTTCTGCATAGGCCTGCGCATAGGAGCCGGCCGCGACAGAGAGCGTTACCTCCGCAGCGTCAAGGAAAATGTTCTTGCCCATGGCTGTTACGCCATCCGGAATATACAGGCTGGACATCCTGGTATCGGCCTTGAACACATATTCACCCATGCCGGTGAGAGAACTCTTTTCGCTGATCTCCACATCGGTCAGCTTTGCGCAGTAATAGAAGGCATAGCCATCCAGTCTGGTGACGCTGTCGGGAATGGTGATCGTCTCGAGGCTGCTGTAGCCAAAGGCACCCCAGCCGACGCGCTCGAGCTTCGAGTCCGCTTCAAAGGTCACAGTTTCCAGCTTGCTGCACCAGAAGAAGTTAAACTTGCCAATATAGGTAATATCTTTGCCGATGACAACCTGCTTGATCTGCTGCTTGCAGGCTTCCCATGGGGCGTGGTTTGTCTCGTTGTCAGCCATGGGACCGCTGCCGCTGATTTTCAGAGTGCCTTCGGAATCCAGCTCCCAAAGTGCATTCTCGCCGCAGCTTCCGCTGGCGACGATCCGCACGGGAACGGGACGGGCAACATAGGCAATGCCGAACTTTTCTGCATAGGCCTGCGCATAGGAGTTCTCACCGACGGACAGTGTCACATTGGCGACAGCGTCGAGGAAGATGTTAGCGCCGATCTGGACTGTGCTGTCGGGAATATAGAGGCTGTGCAGGCTCGTATCAGCCTTGAAAACATATTCGCCCATGCTTGCAAGGCGGCTGTTTTCGCCGATCGTCACGTCACTCAGCTTAGAGCAGTAATAGAACGCATAGCCGTCGATCCGGGTGACACTGTCGGGAATGGCGATCGTCTGCAGGCTGCTGTATCCGAAGGCTCCCCAACCGATGCGCTCGAGCTGTGAGCCTGCTTCAAAGGAAACGCTTTCGATCCTGCTGCACCAGAAGAAGTTGAATCTGCCGATGGCTGTAATATCCTTGCCGATAATGACCTGCCTGATCTGATGCTTATACGCTTCCCATGGAGAATGGTTCGTGCCGTTGTCAGACATGGGGCCGCTGCCGGTGATCTTGAGCGTACCTTCGTTGTCCAGCTCCCAGGCTGCGTTGTCGCCGCAGCTGCCGCTGGCAATGATGGCCGCGGGGACAGGGCGGGCGGTATAGGCGATGCCGTACTTTTCCGCATAGGCCTGTGCATAGGAATTCTCGGCCACGGAGAGCGTTACGCCGCTGACATCCTTGAAGATCGCGGTGCCGATCTTTGTAACGCCGTCAGGAATGTACAGAGAGGTCATTTTGGTGTCGGCTTTAAATGCATATTCGCCAAGACTTTCCAGCTTGCTGTTCTCACTGATCGCAACATCGGTCAGCTTGGAGCAATAGTAGAACGCATAGCCGTCAATCCGGGTAACAGAGTCAGGAATCGTGATAGCAGGCAGGCTGCTGTAGCCGAAGGCGCCCCAGCCGATGCGGTCAAGCTGCGAGCCCTCTTCGAAGGTCACGGTCTCCAGCTTGCTGCACCAGAAGAAGTTGAACTTGCCGATGGCTGTGATATCCTTACCGATGACGATCTGCTTAATCTGATGCTTATTGGCCTCCCACGGGGTCTGGTTTGTATTGTTGTCTGCCATGGGGCCGCTGCCAGTGATCTTGAGTGTCCCCTCGTTGTCCAGCTCCCAGGCTGCGTTGTCGCCGCAGCTGCCGCTGGCGATGATCACTGTGGGAACAGGTCTGGCAACATAGGCCAGACCGTATTTCTCGGCGTAGCTTTGCGCATAGGAGTTTGCAGCAACAGACAATGTCACATTGTTGCGTGCATCTTGGAAGATGTCCGGTCCAATATGGGTAGTGTTATCAGGAATATACAGGCTTGCCAATTTGGTATCAGCTTTGAAGGCGTATCCGCCTATGCGGACAAGTTGGCTTGCTTCGTTGACAGTAATACTTGTCAGTTTTGAGCAATAATAGAACGCATAACCGTCAATCTGGGTGACAGTGTCAGGAACAGAGATAGTGGGAAGACTGCTGTAGCCAAAGGATCCCCAACCAATTCGAGCGAGTTTCGTGTCATCTTCGAAATGGACACTCTCCAGTCTGTCGCACCAGAAGAAGTTGAATTTGCCGATGGCAGTAATATCCTTGCCGATAAAAAGCTGCTTAATAAATTTCTTGCTGGCCTCCCAAGGAGCACGTTTCGGAGTATTGTCTACCATATTGCCGTAACCGCCAATAATGAGCTTGCCATCTCGATAAAGGACATAATTGGCCGTCTGACCGCACAGTCCAGCATCAATCAGGTCGGCAGTTGTGCAGCGAACAAACTGACCATTTTCAAACTGGCACGTTTCACCGCAGATAACATATTCGCCCTGATAGGTAAGACCATCTTGATCAAAGGAATATGTACCTTCTGTGAGCACCAAAACACCAGTCACGGAGTTTCCACCAGCAAAATAGCGCATTCTTCCCGTCTTCGTATCCTTCGCCCAGCCGGGGTAGGCGCTTTCCTTCGCGCCGGTCTCGTAGCCGCAGACCTCGCAGGAAAGGATATCCGTGTCGCTGTCGTAATCGTATGTGTGTTCATCATTCTCGCACAGCGGGGTCTTCCTTTTACTGTACTGATCCAGCACGGTCTTACTTCCGTCCTCCGCCACATTATACGCCGTAACCGTGGCATGGAAGGCGTCGGCGGTGACATCAACATAGATGCTCTCGAAGTCGAGCGTGGCCTTTTCGAAGTGGAAGTCCTTATTATCCACGATGGAGTAGGACTTGCCGCCGGTGGAGCCGCAGATGTAGTACACGGTGCCCTTTTCCTCCACCTGACCGGCCGTCAAGGGAGCGGTGCGGGCGTAGCTGTGGTCATTGCCGGAGAAGTAGAAGTCGATCCCGGCTGCGTCGCAGGCTGCGGGCAGATACTGCTGATAGATCTCGCCGCCGCCGGTGGGGTTGGTATAGTAGGCGGGGACGTGCGTGACTAGCACCTTCCAGGTGCAGTTCGTCTTCGCAGCGTCCTCGATGAGCCACTGTGCGAACTGCTGCAGGGTGTCCTTGTCGGAGGTGTGGTTCAGGACGGCGATGTAGACGTCGCCGCGCTCCACGGAATACCAGTCGGCGGGCACGCCGAACACGGATTTCACGGCGAGAGCGCCGTTGCCGCTGTCGTCTGCCTCGTGGTTGCCGATGACGTGGATCACGTCGGTGTCACGGATGCCGTCGAGCGTGAAGAGCTTCAGTGCGTCGTCCCACTGGTTGTAGTAGCGGACATTGTCCACGGCGTCGCCGAGCTGAACGCCGAAGGGATACTGCCCGGCCAGATGATCGGCGATGCGGACCATGCCCTCAAGGGCGGCCTCCTCCTGAATGTCCGCCAGCAGGAAGAAGCGGGTCTGCTTCCCGGCTGCCGGGACGGTGAAGCTGCGAATCTCGGACCAGACCGTGCCGTCGCCGACGCGGTAGTAATACGTCGCGCCTGCGGTGAGGCCGCTCAGCGTCACGCCATTCACGCGGTTGATCTGCTTGCTGCCGGAGTAGGAGATCAGGCGGCTCGTGCCCTCGATCTGCGTGGCTTCGCTCAGATCTGCGCTGGTGGAAAGCTCTGCTACGGCGGCAGCGGCGCTGCGGCGCGGGTCGCTCATCCAGGTGATGGTCTTGCCGTCTGCGGCAGGGGAGAGGGCGTAGATGATATTGTAGGGTGCGCCGGTCTCGTCGCCCACGGCGTTGTAGCTGAACAGGGTGATCTGATAGGAGCAGTTGCCCTCGGCGTCCTCGGCGCGCAGGTTCACGCTGCCCTCGCTTGCCGTCAGGCCGGAGATATCGATCCGGCCGTTCTCGTCGGTCTGACCCTGCAGGACGTCATTGGCATAGACGTTGACGCCGGCTGCCGCAGCGCCGTCGCGCACGACGGTCACGGTCGCGGTGGCCTTGCTGCCTGCCACGGCGGTCTCGGCCGTAATGCGGTACATGGCCTCGATCGGATAATTCGCGACGGGCGTGGTGAAGCCGGTCGCATATTGGTTCAGGTCGCTGATATCGAGGTTCTCCGTCTGCTTGCAGCCGTAGGAGCCCTTCGTGACCTGCACGTTGATGCTGCTGCCCTCTGTGACGGAGGTGGGGATGGGAATGTCGACCGTGGCCAGCGCACCGGCCGTATACTTCGCGTGGTCAATGGTGGTGATCTCCACGGAGACGACGCCCTTGGAGGAATCGTAGCTCCAGGTACCCGTCACGCCCTCGGGGAAGGTGGCGTTTGTAACGGGATAGCTGCGCGTGACGGAGATGGTTGCCGTCAGAGAGGTGACGGAAGCGGGATCATCGCTCTCCAGCGCCAGCTGCCACGTTTTGCCGACGGTGGGAACACCCAGCGTGTTCAGCGCAATGTTCGGCACGTCCGGCTTTTCGGCTTCGACGGTGAAGTAGCGGGTCTCGCGGGTGACGTTGCCGTAGCCGTCCTTCAGATAGAACGTGATGGAGTGCAGGCCGTTGCCGAAGTGCATCAGACCGGAGGTGCTGCCGAGAATGTCACAATCGTACTTGCCGCGATAGGTGCCGTCGAAGTAGAAGTAGGCGGATTCCACGCCGGTGGCGTAGGGATCGGTCTCCTCACTGTCGTTATAGGTGACGAAAAAGCGGAGCTTGTCGGAGTGGAGGGTCATGCCGTCCTCGAGCTCTGTCTTGGTGCCGTCGTCGTTCACGAGCTGGATGGAGGACACGACCGGAGCCGTGACGTCCTGATTGTTTGCGCCGTAGACGACGCAGAAATTATCGAGAAGAATGTAGCCCTTCAGGTCGCCCTTGTCGAGCTTGACGCCGTCGGTGGTGTACCAGCCGATGCCGCCGGTAGTGACCATCGCACGGAACAGCATGCCGCTGTTGGCGCGGATCAGGGCACCGGCGTACTGAGTCAGATCAGCCTCAAGATACTGCCAGCCGGTCTTCAGCCCCTCGCCGCTCCCGGCGCTGCCATTGCTGAAATTGACATAGGCGTTCGTCCAGCTTTGGCCATTATTTGTACTGGTGGCGATCTGGGCACGCAGCCACGGGACAGGGACTCCCTCGGGGATATAGACCCAGACACCAAGCGCTGTCGGCGTGCCGTCAATGGCGAGATTGTCGCCAAGACCGAGACAGGCTCCATCGGTACCGGTGAGACCGGTCCAGTCATATTCCAGCTTGATGGCCTTATGACCGAAGCGGACGATGTCGGCATATTCCTCGGCGGTATCGGATACGACCGAACCCTTTACAATGCCGCCCTTATTATAAGAACATGTTGCAACTGCATTTGCAGCCATTCCATTAAAGTTAAGAACTGTCGTGCCGATGGTCGAATAATCCCACGGATCCTCATCGCCGCCGTCGAGGATCATGGTCGGCTCCATGCCGATATTCACGGTAACGGAAGCGCTCAGCTCACCGCGCGTGGCGGTGACGGTCGGGCTGCCGGAGTATTTCACGTTGCTCGTGACGGTGAAGCGGTTGTTTGCAAACGAACCTGCATCCGGGTCGGAGATGGTCCAGCTGATGTCGCCGTCCTTGAGATGGACCTGCTCGGATTGATAGGTCGCCCGGAAGCCAAGGTCGCTGACGTCGTTATAGTTGAGGTTGACTTCGCTCGACGCAAACGAGAGGGCGTCCGGCTCCTGCACATGCAGGATGGTCGAACCGACCGTCTTGCCGCCGCTGACTAGGTCGATCGTCACGTCGCCGGTCTTGCCGGACGAGGTGAACACGGCGGAAGCGCTGCTGCCGCTGACGGCGGTCTCGCTCACGGTGCCCATGGCCGCATCGCTGACCGTGAAGACGGCGTCCGCGGGGAGGGACTTGGCAGGAGCGCCGGAAAAGTCCATGGCGCTGGCCGTCAGCTCGACCGTGGAATTGGGTGTGTAGTATTCGCCGTCGGGCGTGACGGCGGCGTGGTCGAACTCGCCGGAGGCGGCCACGGTGGAGACGACAAGGATCGTGCCGGAGACCACGCGCTCGCTGCCACCTGCGGGTGTGTTGCGCATGGTCAGGTCGCTTTCGCCCTCGCGCTGGGAGAGGTAGGTGGAGGAGCCGCCCTCGTCGAGCTGGATGGCCGCCACGCAGCCGAGCGCGACCATCATGCGGGCCTCTTCCTCGGCGGTGTAGCCGACGGAGCGGGGAGCCATGGTGCCGTCAGCCTGGAACAGCACCACGGTGCCGTCGGCCTTGATGCCGACGCAGGTGCGCGGGTAATAGCCGCTGTTGCCGGACTGGGAGACAACGACCTTGCCATCCCAGACCATGGCGACGAGCGCGTCGACCGCCTCGACGATCTGAACGGCCTTGCCCTGCTTTTCACTCTGGCTGGCCTCGGCCTGCGCAAGGGTCGTGCCCTCGCGGAAGACGTTGACGGAGCCGTCGTCAAACGCGGCGAGGAAGGCGCGGCTGGAGTTATCGTGATGCACGACACCGTTCATCACGAGATAGCCGGAGGGCTCGCCGGTGTTGATGTTGAACCACGAGGCGTTGACGCCGCCGACGACGTTCAGGCCCGTCTCCCTTTCGTAGACGTGCGCCTGCTCGGTCGTGGTCTTCAGCGTCCAGCCAAGCTCCTTCGGGTTGCGGTTGCCGTAACCGGCTACAATTTTCGCCCGTCCCTCATTCGGGTTGACCTGCATGACGTTGGCAACGGTCTGGGAGTTGCCGGCGTCGTTGTTCGTGATAATCACGGACTCGGAAATATCCGGCGCGATGGAGTAGTTTTTCTTGGAAATAACGTGGTAAGCGGTACCGGGAATTTCGCTGCCCTTATTCAATTCGGTACTCAAGGGCTGCTCGGTTCTACTGCTATCTTTTGCGATGGCATTCGCCGGGAGAAGCGATAGACACATCACGAATACGAGCAGTATAGAAATGGCTTTCCTCATGTTGTTTTACCCCTCTCTGAAATAATTTGAATACATGTACCTTCGAAACTTAGCGAAATGTTACATCGATCACCCTCCTGCTTCTTTATCGAATACATTTTGTATGTATTTTGATTGACATAGTAGCTTGCTTGTCCAGATATTCAGTATAGGAATGCTCTAGGTCCAGAATTGCGGCATGTTCCTTACATTTACGCTCCTCTGGAGAGGGAATCCGATGGTAATCTCCATATAAATTTCGCAAAAGAGCGTCATAATGCCGTGAGATCGGGAACGTGAAATCCTCAAATTGGATTTCCATTGTGTTGTTGAGCCATTCCCTGGGCAAAAGGTTCTTTTTATAGCTTTTGGAAGCTGCCAGAAAGGAATGTACCATTTCTGTGCCTGCGTCCTTCCTGCGTATGCAGAATTCCTCAAGAGGACGGCGCGGCACTATGCGGCAAAACTGCATAAACAGTTTCTTTGCAATGCTGTTTGTTTCATAGCCGCGGACATACAGCGCTTTGGCGATGACAACTTTAGATGCAGCAAACTGAAGCCTTCGGATCAAGCCATTATTTGCCAGATTATCACATGGGAAAATGTCGATATAAACTCCTTGGTGTACCAATTTGTCCTTCGGATGATATTTTTCCATACAGGCAGTTCCGTTTCGCCGGAGCTTCGAAAACTGCATCGGCCAATGTGGGCTGTTATCTTTTTGAACATAATAGACCGATGGGTCAAAGTCGCCTGCGGCTTCTCGGAAGAAGCGTTCATACTCATCGCGCATGAGAATAACATCGATGTCATCATCCCATGGAATGAATCCACCGTGTCTTACAGCGCCAAGTGCAGTTCCGGCAAATAACTGATAATGTATGTTATGATTTCGACAGACTTGGTCAAAATCATGCAGCATCTCCAACAGGAGTGTTTGGTGTTCTGTCAGATGTGTTTTCTGCTTTTCCACAGTTTGACCTCTTTGCTTTCCAATTTATCCACCATTAACGAAAGCGCCGTATACTCAGCCTTATAGGCACGATACATATTCTCCATACTGAACCGTGCTGCGGCATCTGCGGCAATCGCCGCCCGGTCCGGTGAGGCTTCCAACCGGCTGCGCAGGGCATGTTCCAGCGCGTCCAGATCGCCATATTCCACAAATTCGCAGCAGGATGGCGGCGCGATGCTTTCAGGTCCGCCTGCGCGGAAGCCGACGACCGGCGTGCCGCAGCAGAGGCTTTCGGCAGTTACCAGCGAGAAGGTCTCGCGTCGGCTCGTCAGCAGTGCGGCGTCCGCGGCGCTGTACCACGCTGCGAGCGCTGCCTGATCTTCCAACCGGCCGATATCCAGCACATTGTCCGGCACGTTCTGCAGCGGTTCGCGGTTCCCTACGACGGCGAATGTGACGTCCGGCATGCGCTTTGCAAGCGCAAGAACGTACCATCCGCCCTTCAGACTGCCCTCCTCGATGGAAAAGGAAGCGGTCACATGGAGCACGAGCCTGCGTCTGGCGGATGTGTATCTTCGCCGCAGGTCAGCTGTAGCCACCGGATGGAATATCGCGGTCTCTACGCCGTTTCCAATGGTCACATGGTGCAGCCCGGCCAGAACGGGCGCCTGCTCCGCCCGGCCCCGAAGCCAGGGCGAGACGGAAACGACGGTGCAGTTGGAAAACCCGGCGAATGCATCCCGCATCCGCTTCCATGCGGCTGCCGTTCGGTCAAACAGCAGGGAGCCGGTCTGCGCCCGCAGCTGCGGGCAGCTGCCGCAGCCGGTGCGCCACTTTTCGCAGTCTGCCGCAATACCGCAGTTGGCGGTATAGGGGAACTCTGCGTGGAGCGTCAGCAGCGTTGGAATGCGGTGCCGTTTCAGCCAGCGGACAAGGCGGAAAATATTGACGAAATAGCCGTTGATGCACTGAAGGTGGACGATATCCGGCGCCTCCCGCCGAAGAATATGCAGCATGCGTGCGGTCGAGAGCACGCAGCCGCCGTAAACCAGCCCGGTCAGATCGGCCTCGGCATGCTGCGCCTTGGCGTACAGCTCCCCGCAGACCTTATGGACGTGCGGGTCTGTACTGCGCGGGCCGCGGCCGCAGCAGACAACGGATTTGATCCCCTCTGCCAGCAGACGGGTGTGGATCGCCTGCGTCAGGCGGCCGGTGCTCCCGGTTCCATAGATACAGTTGATCTGCAGAATTTTCATTTTGCTCCCCCCGCAGCAACGCGCTCCAGCAGCGCATGCAGGCGCGCGCTGTTATCGGCCTCGCGTCTGGCAACTGCCGCGGCGCGCTCAACGAGCTGCCAGCGATATGGCTCCTGCGTCAGAACGGCCTTTGTGACGGCGGGAAGCTCTTGCATGGAACTGGCCAGCGCGGCGCAGCCGTTCCGGCGCAGATAGGCCATGGAGGCGACATCCTCCGGCCCGTAGGCCAGCAGGGGCCTGCCGCTGGCAAGGCTCTCGATGATCTTGGTGGAGACGGAATATCGGACGCGGTCCCGGTTCTCTTCGTCAAAGGCCTCCACATGGACAAAGGCATCGGCGCCGTCAAAGGCTGCCTGATATGCTTTCCCGGTGACAAAGCCGTGCATGCGGATCGCCGGGCAGGCCGCCAGACGCTCCAGCAGCTCCGGGTATTTGTGATCAGTATAGATCTCCAGCGTAAAATCGGTCCCTTCCTGCCGGTTCAGCGCGTCCAGCGTCTGCCCAAGCTCCAGCAGGGGCTGGCCGCGGCCGCAGCCGAGGTTCCCCATGTAGGTCAGGCAGCGGTGCAAAGCGTCGCGGCCCGGCTCCGTATAGGGATGAACGGCAAACGGCGGGCAGGTCATCACGTCCGTCACCTCTGCGCCGAAGCTCTCGTGGTATCGCGCCGCAAGCTCGGGACAGATCGTCACGGTCAGGGCAGTCTCCTGCAGCAGGGCCGCGATTTTGCGGCGCAGGCGCTTCTGCCGGAGCTTTGCCCAAAAGGCATTTTGCCCCTGCAGGAAATAGAAATCGTCGCAGATATAGCTCACGATCGGGATATGCCGCTCGCGCGCAAGGGTCAGCGCAATGTCGTACAGCAGCTCCTGCTTGCCGGGCGCGACGAAAAGAACGTCGGGCCTTTCGCGGTCGAGCCATGCTTTCAGACCGGGATGATCCCAGCGGCTGAGCTGCCAGATGAGGTCGCGGGCCAGACGCATGGGCTCGGAGCGGCTGCGGGGCGAACGATAGGTTCGCTCCTCTTTTTCGCTGGTGAATTTATCGTGACACGCCGGATCTGGGCTGATCTCCCCGCCGACGGCATGCCGGTCCCAGATGGAATGCAGCGCTTCGCGATCCGTGAAGCGGTAGTAGCTGCCACAGCAGGCCGTATCCGGGACAGCGGGGTAGAGGAAGAGCTGGCAAAGCTCCTCCGGGCGGAATGCGGAAAACAGGGACAGAAATGTCTTGCCCATGTTGTTATAGGTCGTGACCGGGTTGTGGGAGAGCAGAAGTACCTTCATCGTGCCCTCCTGTGCTTCCGCAGCGCATGGCAGGCATAGACTGCAAAAACGGCTGCGGATTTCCAAATTGACAGCTTTTCCACCCTGCGGTAGATCAGCCAGCGGTTTTTGGCGGCATTTCGCTTGTCACTGGAGCGGGAGCCCTTTACCAAACGGTAATCCGCCAGCACCTCCGTGCAGGCGATCGCCCGGTATCCGGCCTTCAGAAGCCCAAGCCAGAATACATAGTCTTCATGATAGTATTCCGTCGGAAAGCGCTGCCCGGCGAGGATCGAACGGCGCAGCAGCACCGTGGAGCAGCTTAAAACACTTTCCTGCAGCATGGCCTCGTAGTCCGTCGACTCCGGAACGAGAAAATCGGACAGGTGTTTGCCGCTCTCGTCTATCAGTGCATAGGAGCAGTAGAGAATATCACCGCGCGATGCAAGAGCAAGCTGCTTTTCCAGCTTGTCTGTATGCCATATATCGTCGCAGTCCAGCAGCGCGATCCATTCGCCCTGCGCCAGAGCAAAGCCGCGGTTGCGCGTCTGCGCCGCGCCCAGGTTCTTTGGATTGCGGAATAGGCGAATCCGGGGATCGGATTTTTCAAAGGCCTCTGCGATCTCCGCCGTTCGGTCGGCAGAGCCGTCGTCAAGGATCAGCAGCTCCCAGCGCGCATAGCTCTGCGCGAGAACGGAGCGAATGGCAGCGCCGATATAGGGTTCTCCGTTAAAGGCAGGCATGATGATTGAAACGAGCGGCAGCGATGTTTCTGTGGCGTGCAATGGGCGTTCCTTCTCTCAGCGTAGCTTTTTTTCCAGAAGCGTTTTGCATTTCTTCCAATCCCGGTAGCCGTCTCCAAGCATATGGATATCGCTCCCGAGGTATTTGACATAGCCGTTTTGGATCCATTCCAGATATCGTCTGCGTTTGATCGGCTTCGTCAGGCAGACGGCGTTGAGCTGAAGCGGGATGCCCTCCCGGATCAGCCTTTCGATATTTTCCTTCGGGTATCGGTCCGCATGGGCCAGAACGATGCGGACGTCCTGCCGCTCACACAGGGCGAACAGCGTATCCCACAGAGAGGACGGCCACGCGTAAAACGGCATTTCCAGCAGCAGCTCGTTCGTCGCCTCCAGACACAGGCGGGGAAGGTCGTCAAGCCGCTCCATGCCGTCGCAGATCAGGACCTCGGCCCCCAGCAGGATGCGCGGGAGCTCCGGCCTGCGCGGCAGCGCCGCGGCGCAGCGCGCTCTGCGCTCCAGAAAGGCGGCGGCGTTCTCGCGGTGCGGGTAGAAGTGCGGCGTGGCGCAGACGGTCCGGATCCCTGCCTCGGCGGCCATGGCAAGCTGCCGCAGGGACGTCTCCACGCCGTCGCTGCCGTGGTCGCAGCGGGGCAGGATATGCGCGTGGTAGTCGAGCGTCAAGTCGATCATGGGGTCACTTTGCGCCATAGGACTCGCTGTAGGAATAGCGGTAGCCGTACTTATCGCCGTATTTGTATTTACTGGCGTATTTCACGGATTTCATGTTCAGACCGTTCAGCACGATGCCGCAGAGATTCCCGCCCGCGCGGCGTACAGCGGCAGTCGCGGCATTCAGCTCGTCTGCAGTCGTATTGCCGGAGCGCGCCACGAGCACGACACCGTCGACAAAGGTCGAGATGATCTGTGCGTCGGCAACTGTGTTGATCGGGGGCGTGTCGATGATAACGTAGTCGTAGTAGTCCGCGCAGCTCTCCACGAAACCCTTCATGCGGTCGGAGGACAGCAGCTCGGACGGGTTCGGCGGGATCGTACCGGTGCAGACGATCCAGAGAGGCAGCTCCGTGACCTTCGCCAGCTCGAGCTGCCAGATCTTGGCGAGGTAGTCGCACAGGCCCGTGGAAAGCTCGACCTTCCAGAGGCGGCGCTGCGTCGGCTTGCGCATATCGGCATCGACCAGCAGGACGCGCTTGCCGAGCATGGCATAGCTGATGGCGATATTCGCGGCGGTCAGGCTCTTGCCCTCGGAGGGCTTCGCACTCGTGACGGCGAAGGTCTTGCAGGGCCGCGCCTTGTCCGCCGTCATGCAGAACATCAGGCTGGTGCGAAGCTTGACATAGGCCTCCTTCATGGCGAAGGGGGCGTCGTTATTCAGAAGCCTGCGGCGATTGACCGTAATGGCCTCCGCTGCGGCTTTATTATTGCTCTTTTTCATTCTTAGCCGCACCTCCTTCCGTCACGGTCCAGTAAGCGTAGTTGTCATCGGCGGAATTGATGTCCGGGATCTGCCCGAGCACCGTGATGCCGACCATGTTCTCAATATCCTCCGGCAGATAGATCGTCGTGTCGGCGAGCGTCCGCAGGATCACGATGACGGCGGCCACCATCACACCGATGATCACGCCGATCGCGGTGTCGAAGACGGTGCGCGGGGAGGCCTTGTCCGTCGGTACCTCCGGCTGGTCAACGATCTCGACGCCGCCGGCCTTTGTGATGCGGACGATCTCGGTCGGCGCGACCTTGGCGAAGGCCCCTGCGACCCGGCAGGCAAAGGCCGGGTCCGTCGAGGTGATGACGACCTCGAGCAGCTGGGTATCTGTGATAACAGATACCGAAACCATGCCGCTGAGGCTCTTGCGCGACAGTGACACATCCGGGCCAAGCTCCTGCAGCACGGCGTCGAGGATCGAATTGCTGGCCAGGATCTTGGAATAGGTCGTGGCCAGACTCTCGGCGGCCTGCAGGTCACCGTTGTTGATCGTGCCGGACTGCACACTGTTGTTCGAGCTGTTATACACATAGAAGCTGACGCGGGATTCATAGGTCGGCGTGATCAGGAAGGTCGTGACCAGAAAGACGCAGGCGCCTGCGAGAACGCCGGCAAGCAGCAGCCAGTAGCTCTTGGAGAGCAGCAGCTTCAGAATATCCAGAAGCGTGACCTCGACCTTCCCGCTGCCTGCCTGCGGGGACTGTGTATCGTTCATGTATGTTCCTCCGATCCTCATCGTGTTTTCTCAGCGTGCACCATCGTGGGTAAAAATGAGAAGCGCCGTTTTTACGATACATTGCAAATCGAGCCGGATCGACCGGCGGGCAATATATTCCATGTCATATACGATCTTTTCCTCCGGCGTGAGCTCATAGCCGCCGTTGACCTGCGCGTAGCCGGTCAGGCCCGGCGTGACGACCAGCCGGTTGGAAAAGCCGACGATGTACTTTTCAAACTGCTCGTAAAAGTATTTCCGCTCCGGGCGCGGGCCGACGAAGCTCATCTCACCCTTGAGAATGTTCCAGAGCTGCGGCAGCTCGTCCAGCCGCGTCTTGCGCAGGAGGGCACCGAAGCGTGTGCAGCGGTCGTCACTGCGTTCGGCCCATTTTGGCCCGTCCTTTTCCGCATCCATGCGCATGGAGCGGAACTTGCAGATCAAAAAAGGCTTGCCGTCTTTCCCGAGGCGCTCCTGCCGGTAGATCGGCCCGCCCGGAGAATCCAGCGCGATGATCGCGGCGATGATCCCCATGGGGACGGCCAGCACGATCAGCGCGAGCAGTGCAAAGGTAAAATCAAAACAGCGCTTGAAGACCAAATAACCACGGCGCGTCTGTACCTGCGGAAGCTCGATGTATATTGGGAGCGATTCATCGGCTGTTTTCGCGACCGGCCGGGAAAGTGTTGCCGCCATGCTGCGTCATCTCCATCGTTCTTTCTCTCGTTTTCGTTTCCTGTTCACATTTCGAAAAACGTATCGTGCGATTCGTTCCCCGTGAAGGGCCCTGCCGCGGCGCTTTCGCAGTTTCGCAGAGTATGCCACTCCGAGAAAGAAAATTGCAGGCTTTTCGGCAAACTTCTGCAAAATCAGCCGATAGTGTGTCACTGCATTTCCGATGCGGTTCAAATCTCCGGCATGGCGAGCTTATTCATATTCGTGCGTTTCATCTCTAAGGTGGAATGCACATAGCGCTCCATGGTGATCGCCGTTGTAGCGTGCCCGAGGACCTCGGACAGAGATTTCAGCTCGAAGCCGGACTCGATGGCCCGCGTGGCGAAGGTATGCCGAAGCGTGTGGGCATGAACGCCCTTCAGTCCGCAGGCGGCAGTATAGCGCTTGAGCCGGTATTGCAGCGTCCGCGGCTCCATATAGGCCGGGCCTCCGGTCAGGACATAGGCCTCCGGGTCCGCAGGCTGCATATGCCTGCACAGCACCGCGATCTGCGCCGGAAGCGGGATCGTCCGGAGCGAGGAATCGCTCTTGGGCGCGCCAATCACGATCCGCGTGCCTTCTCCGGTCCCGCCGAGCCGCTGCATCGTAGCCGCAATGCGGATGGTCTGCTCACGAAGGTCGATGCAGCTCCAGCGCAGCGCGCAGAGCTCGCCGATGCGCAGGCCGGTATACAGCGCCAGGAGCAGGCCGAATTTGCAGCTGTCCGTGGGGTGCAGCAGATATGCAACGAGCCTTTTCTGCTCCTCAATGGTCAGCACGCGCATCTCCCGGCGCTTGCCCTTCGGATAACGGATCTGGACCGCCAGAGCGCCAGCCGGCCGCCGTGCCTCCGTATCCTTCAGAACACTGTGCAGGACCGACAGGATGTCATGCACGGTCTTGACAGACAGCCCGTCCGTTTCAAGCAGTTCCCGCGTGAAGGCATCGACCGACGCGGTGCAGATGCCGCCCAATCTGCGGCTGCCCAGCCGCGGCTTGATATGCCGCTCCAGGATCGCCCGGTATTTGATGTAGCTTGATTCCCGAATTTCGTCTCGCTTCCGCAGGAGCCAGGCATCGCACAGCGCAGAAAAGCAGGGCTGCTGCGTATTGGCGCATCTTACCCGGAGCCTCACGTTCGGCTTGCATTTCGGGCCGGGACTGCTCCCGAGGGACGGCCGTTCCTTCTTCTGCTTGCGGATCCATTCGCAGTTGATCATGTTGCTTCCTCCGATCAAAGATTCGTTTTCCCTTGCGGGTACTTCTATTTTAACGGATCCGAAAGTCGCTTCCCTGTGCCCGACCCGGCTCCGTCTCCGGCAGCGGAGTATGGCGCTGCGCAAGGAATAACCTGTTATAAGTCTAAAATCAGTTCGCTTTTTGGTGAAAATTGCCAAAAAGAGCGGCTTTGTATTGATTTATTGAGTTCATCGTTTTATAATATTTGCGTTAAAAAACTTGGCAGCATTCTCGTAGAGTGGCATACTCTGCGAAATTCTCCTCGGAATTTCAACAAGACATGACACGAAATGCAGAATTTCTTCCGCGGCAGTGCCGGATTTCGACGAAAAAAACCGCAATGCAGGACCGACAAAAAATCCCGCTCCGGGGCAGTGCACATGCACCGCTCCGGAGCGGGAAATTTATGTGCGCCCGGTGAGCGCACGTTCTATAGGGTGAAAGTCCCGAGTCCGCCCGGTAGCGGGAAGGGCTAGCCAAAGGCAAGGGTGTCCATCGTGAGGTGGAATCTGAAGAAAGCCGGATTTTGGGAGTTGAAAGGTCTCCCAATGGGCAAAACTCTGGCCTGACGAACAGAAATCGCATATAAGGCCGTCAGCGAGGGTAAGTTTGCATAACAAAACAAAGCCCAGTAGCTACACGGAATCGCTTTCGGTAAATGCGGCAGGTAAAGAGGGAAAGAATGTGTGAGTACCCGGGGAGGTCTTGCCGACGCAAAAAAAAAATGCGCAGTAACAACGAACGGCAAGAAGTCAGCAGAGGCCATAGTACCGGAAAAAAATCCGGAAAGGGCTGAACAATCGTTAGTCCTTAGTAGATTTCGGAAGGAGGTCAACATGAAGAACGCAGAATATCAGGGAAGCCTGAGCTGCCCACAAAGAGATAGTGCGGAACACAAAGGGTATGCGGGAGCGCAGAGTGTTGGCAGTCAGGAAGGAAAGGAACAGGGCGGTGCAGACTTGCTTGAAAGGATTCTAAGTAGGGAAAACCTGAACAGAGCCTACAAGCGGGTCAAAGCCAACAAAGGAGCGCCGGGAATCGACGGAATGACCGTCGAGGATGCGCTGCCTTGGCTGAGAGAACACCGGGAAGAACTTCTGGAAACAATTCGGCAAGGGAAGTACAAGCCCCAGCCGGTGCGCCGGAAGGAAATCCCTAAGCCGGATGGCGGGGTACGAAAGTTGGGAATCCCAACGGTCGTAGACCGCATCATCCAGCAGGCAATCGCACAGCAGCTAACCCCAATCTACGAACCGTTGTTCTCGGATTTAAGCTACGGCTATCGTCCGGGCAGGAGTGCGCAGATGGCGATTCAAAAGGTGAAGGAATATGCGGAGCAGGGCTATACACAAGCGGTACTTGTGGATTTGTCCAAATACTTCGATACCCTGAACCATGAATTGCTCATGAACCTTCTGCGGAAGAACATCCATGACAAACGGGTCATTGAACTCATTAAGAGATACCTGAAAGCGGGAGTGATGGAAAACGGACTGCTGGTGAAAACAGAAGAAGGCTCTCCCCAGGGAGGCCCACTTAGTCCCTTGCTTGCTAACATCTACCTGAACGAATACGACTGGGAGATGGCAAGACGGGGAGTACCTGTCATTCGATATGCGGATGATATTGTGGTACTGGCCAAAAGCAAACGGGCAGCAGAGAGGCTTCTGGAAACCACCCGGCGGTATCTTGAGGGGAAACTAAAACTCAAGATGAATGTGGGGAAAAGTAAAGTGGTCAGCGTGTTTGCAATCCGAAATTTTAAGTTTCTGGGCTTTGCGTTAGGGAAGGGCAAGAACGGCATTTACATTCGAGCGCACACAAAGTCCTTGAAGAAAGCCAAGGCCAAGCTAAAAGAGCTGACTTCCCGCAGTCAGGGCAGAAATGTCCGGGTCGTGATGCAGAAGATAAAGGTCTACATCCGGGGCTGGCTGGGCTACTTCGGAATTGCGAGTATGAAGACAACCATGCGAGAATGGGACAAGTGGCTGCGCCGCCGGTATAGAAGCTACATCTGGAAACAATGGAAGAAACCCAAGACAAGAGCAAAGAGCCTTATGCAATTGGGGATACCAGAGTGGCAGGCAAGGGCGGTAAGCAATTGCCGGAAAGCCTACTGGCACATGGCGAAGAACGGTCATGTACAAAGGGCAATCTCGAAAGAAAGACTCGCACGGGCAGGATACTACAGTATCCTAGACCGGTACGAGTCTGTGCACTTATGCGATTGAACCGCCGTGTACCGAACGGTACGCACGGTGGTGTGAGAGGACGGGACTAAACGTCCCTCCTACTCGGTTTGCTTTTTACAGCGCCTCAAAATGATAGCGCGGCTTGCCGCGGCTCTTCTTGCCGTACTCAACGGCTTCCGCGGGACAGTAGCAGATGCAGGCCATGCAGTGGGTGCAGCTGCCGCCCCAGATGGGCCTGCCGTTCCGCAGGGAAATATTGTTGGTAGGGCAGCGCTTCACGCATAGGCCGCAGCCTGTGCAGGCCGTGCCTGCGGTGAAGGCACGATCCTTGACGAAGCAAGAATAGAAGAGCGGATTCACCGGGCCGCTCATCAGGCGGTCGTAGAGGTTGTTCCGGGTCGGCGGGAAGGGAAGACCCTCCCGGAGGGCGGCAATGGCGCGGTCAATGTCCGGCTCGGCCTTCGCGACGATCCTGCGCGCTTCATCTGCCTGCGGGACGCCGAACATGGCGATATAGTTTTCAGGCATGACGATCTGTGCCGTGCCCATGCAGGAAAGCCCCTTCACGCGGCAGAGCTCACGGTTATAACGATCGGCGCTGCCGATCTCGCCGCCGCAGGTCATGACGAACCACGCCTGCCTCGCGCCCCGAAGCTCCGTCTGCAGCAGCCAGTCGCGGACGAGGCGGGGAATGCGCCAGGCATAGGTCGGCGTGACGATGACAAGGCGCTCGCCGGTCTCCACGGCGGCGGTGTCGTGGGCCTTGATGCGGTCGTTCATGCAGAGCAGCGGCTCGTTCAGCGCTTCCGCCATGCGCTGCGCAGCATATTTGCTGTTGCCGGTGCCGGAAAACCAGAAAATCATATCAGGATCCCCTCGCAGTGGTCGATCTCGTGCTGGATGATCTCCGCCGTCCAGCCGGTGAAGGCCTTCAGCCGTGTCTGCAGCATTTCGTTCTGCCACTGCACCTTGATGGAGCGGAAGCGCTTCGTCTTCCGCGTGCCGTTCAACGACAGGCAGCCCTCCTCCGCCTCATAGGGCTCGGACTGCCGGATGATGACGGGATTGAGCATGACCAGATAGGCCCCGTCGTTGTCAAAGGCGATGATGCGCTTATTCACGCCGATCATATTTGCCGCCATGCCGACGCAGCCGTCCTTGTGCGCGAGCAGCGTGTCCAGCAGGTCCTGCGCCGTGCCAAGGTCGTCCTTCGTTGCAGGCTCGGCCTTCTGCGCCAGAAAGGCCTCGTCCCTGCAGATCTCTCGAACCATGATATCTCCTCCTTGTGCTTTCTTTTATTGTAACAGTCTTGCGGCCAATGCGCAAGAGCATATGGTTCGGAAAAGCAGGGAAGGCACGGGTGGTTCCTTGCCTTTTCGAACGGAATATGGTAAGATACAAATAATTCGAAGACCGTGATAGAGGTGATACCATGCCCCTGCATTTCATCCGCAACGACATCACAAAAATGCCCGTGGATGCCATCGTCAACGCGGCAAACGAGAGCCTGCTCGGCGGGGGCGGCGTGGACGGCTGCATCCATCGCGCGGCGGGGCCGGAGCTGCTGGCGGAGTGCCGCGGGCTCGGCGGCTGCCGGACCGGGGAGGCCAAGCTCACGGGAGCCTATCGGCTGCCATGCAGGTACGTCATCCACACCGTCGGCCCGGTCTGGCGCGGCGGCGGGCATGGCGAACGGGAACAGCTCGTCTCCTGCTACCGGAATAGTCTTCGGCTGGCAAAGGAGCAAGGCTGCGAGACCGTAGCGTTCCCGCTCATTTCGTCCGGCATCTTCGGCTATCCGAAGGATCAGGCCCTCCGCGTGGCGGTGGATACCATCGGGGCCTTCCTGCTGGAGCATGACATGACGGTCTATCTCGTCAATTTTGACCGCAAGGCTTATCAGATCAGCGGCAAACTGTTCGCGGACATCGCGGAATACATCGATGACCACTATGTTGAAGCGCATACGGACCCTGGCGCGGAGCGCCTGCGCAGGGGAGCGCTGCATCGCGAAATGGCCGCGCCGATGTGTGCTCCCATGGCTGCCCCGGCGCTGGACGATCTGCTGGAGCATCTCGATGCGGGCTTTTCGGAGACGCTGCTGCGGCTCATCGACCGCAGCAGGAAAAAGGACTCTGAGGTCTATAAAAAGGCCAACGTGGACCGCAAGCTGTTCTCGAAGATCCGGAATAACTCGAACTACAAGCCCTCGAAGCCGACGGCGCTCGCCTTTGCCATTGCGCTTGAGCTGGATCTGGCGGAGACGAAGGACCTGCTTGCCCGCGCGGGCTATGCCCTCAGTGCCAGCAGCAAATTCGACGTCATTGTTGAGTATTTTATCAGACAGAGAAACTACGATATTTTTGCGATCAACGAAGCGCTGTTCGCCTTTGACCAGAGCCTGTTGGGGGCGTGATCTGGCAGCGATGCCGTATAAGGGAGGAAGACGATGGACATTCAACGTGCAAAAGAGCTGCTGACGGCTTTGGCAGACGGGCTCGATCCCCTGACCGGTGAGGTCCTGCCGAGCGACCATGTGTGCAATAAGGGCGATATCGTGCGCGCTCTGCATTGCGTGCTGGAAGCATTGCCTCGTGGGCAGAAGAAGCCTCTCCCGGCGAACAATGGAAAGCCGTGGACAGAGAAAGCGGATCAGGAGCTGTGCAGTCTGTTTGACAGCGGAATGACAAAAAAAGAGCTCTGTGCCCATTTCGGCCGCACCTCCGGAGCAATCGATTCCCGTTTGGAGCGGTTGGGGAAAATTCAGAGAAAATAGCTGCAATAAAAATGTCGCCCCACAGGCGACCAAACCCTCCTTCGAATGCGCTATGATAACAGCGTGATCAAACGAAGGAGGGTTTTCCCATGACAGAACTGGTTTTTATTCTGGACCGCAGCGGGTCCATGGCGGGGCTGGAGGCAGACACCATCGGCGGCTTCAACGCCATGATCGAAAAGCAGAAGCGCGAGCCGGGCCCAGCGCTCGTTTCCACGGTGCTCTTTTCCAATGAGAGCGAGGTCATCCACGACCGGCTGCCACTCGACCGCGTGCCGCCCATGACGGAGCGGGAGTATTTCCCCCGCGGCTGCACGGCGCTGCTCGACGCCGTCGGCGGGGCCATCCACCACATCGGAAACGTCCACAAATACGCCCGCCGCGAGGACGTGCCGGAGCGGACGCTGTTCGTCATCACAACGGACGGACTGGAGAACGCCAGCCGGCGCTATGATTATGCGGCGGTGCGTCGGATGATCGAGCGGCAGAAGGAACGGTACGGCTGGGAGTTTCTGTTCCTCGGCGCGAACATCGACGCGGCACGGGAGGCGGCGCGCTTCGGTATCCGGCCCGACCGGGCGGTAAACTATCGGTGCGACCGGGCAGGCACGGCGCTGAACTATGAGGTCATCGGCGATGCCGTGTGCAGCGTCCGCGGCTGCGAGCCGCTGACGGCGGACTGGAAGAGAAGGATCGAGGCGGATCGCCGGGAGCGGGGATAAGCTCCGCGTATCCGCACATGAATCGACGACTTTCCGATGTACGACGACTCAGCCCCGGACTCCCGCCAGTGCCAGAAATTTTTTGTCTGACTGAATGCTCTGCGTCAAAAACTTGCCGTCCCGGAACAGCGCATAGGTCGTGACCGGCGCGGGAACGTTCTGCGCGGATTCTTTGTCCGTGATGTGGATGACCTTGAACGGGATATCGTGTTCTTTTGCCGCCTCCTGCACCCTTGGAACCCAGTAATAGGTGTAAGGGCACTGATCGGTGTAATACAGGACGAAACCGGCTTCTGCAATTGCAGGATGCTTTGCGCATTCCCGGAACCTCGGCGGTTCCGCATTGGGCACAAGCGGCAAAACCATCAGATCGATCCCGCAGTCGGAGATGTCTGCAACCCGGAATCCCTTGTGGGCAAGGAATTTCGGGTCAGCGAGGAATTCCCGTTTCCGGCCCTCGGCGCACAGAATGCATAGCCCGTTTTTTCCCTGCGCCCTGGCATCGCGGATGCACTCCTCCAGCAGATCGTTGGAGTATCCGTGGCCCTTCATGGAGCCGGATACCCACAGACAGTTGATATAGAGCCAGCCGTCAGCCATAATTGGCACCCATGCGTTTTCTGCCGGGATGTATTCGATAAAGCATTTGCCCCGTTCCTCACTGCGGTAAAAAACAAGCCCCTCCTCAAAGCGCTGCCTGAGCCATTCCTTTTTCGCAATGCTCTGCTTGCCGGACATGGCGCAGCAGATGTGTTCCCTGTCAATATTTTCCTTTGTGATCCGAATATAGTTCATCTGTGATTCCTCCTTTGATCCGGGAAAAGCACGGCCGGTGCTTATATCGGGATTTTGATGGCCTCATAGCCAGAACGGCGCGGCTCTGCCCTGTATTTCAGAGAATTTTGACAAAAAAGACGCAGAGCAAATCCGATTCCTCATCAGATCCTGCTCTGCGTCTAAGCGTCTGGCATGATGTTTTCTTCCGCTTTTTTCTTACCGCCTCAGATCGTAAAGCGGTTGCAGTTCATTCTGATCCCAAATACAACACGTTTTGACGGCTTTTTTCGAAAAATGGTCCGGGCGACAGGATTCGAACCTGCGGCATCTAGCTCCCAAAGCTAGCGCTCTACCAAACTGAGCTACGCCCGGGGATATTGCCCTAATATTATACACGGGACGGGGGAGAAATGCAAGCTTTTCTGCGGCTGAGATCACAATTCCCTTTACGGGCGTGCGAAAATCTGGTATAATGCAGGAAAACGAGAATGGATCCGGGAGAGAATCACCATGAGAATGAGAAAAAGACAGAATCTTGCGCCGCGGATGGAGGCCTGCCGGTCGGTATGGCTGGAGGACGCGGCTTATCTGCGCGGCAACTGGCGCTCGCTGATGCCTCAGGCGCGCGAGCTGCGGCTGGAGATCGGCTGCGGCAAGGGAAAGTTCACGGTCGAGACGGCTGCGCTGGAGCCGGACGTTCTGTTCGTCGCCGTGGAGCGCGTGCAGGAGGCACTGGTGCTGGCGATGGAGAAAGCCCTTTCCATGGGACTGAAAAACGTCTATTTCCTGAGTATCGATGCCGCCAAACTGGAGGAGTACTTCGCGCCGGGCGAGGTGGACCTGATCTACCTGAACTTCTGCGACCCGTGGCCGCGCAAGAAGAACGCCAAGCGCCGCCTGACGTTCCACACCTTCCTGAAGAGCTACCAGCGCGTGCTGCGCCTGAACGGGGAGATCCACTTCAAGACGGACAACGCACCGCTGTTCGAGTGGTCGCTCGGCGAATTTGAGGCCTGTGGGCTGGAGATCCGCAACCTGACTCGCAATCTGCACGAGAACGGCCCCGTCGGCATCATGACGGGCTACGAGGAAAAATTCTACGCGCTCGGCACGCCCATCAACCGCTGCGAGCTCATTAACCATGGCGTCCTGCCCGATCCGGAGCCCGCAGAAAAAGACGAGCAGACGGGTATATTGTGAGATCGAACCGGGAATCCTGTGAAATAGCCGGACGGAAATGGCCATGCGCTGCGGGCTGCGGCAGAACGGGAATATTTCTGCGTTTATTCGATAAAAATTCTGAAAAACTCTTGCTTTGACGCAGAAAACGCGGTATAATGAGTTCCGATGCGCCCGAAAGAGCGCATCTTATCAAGCTGCAAGGAAGTGCGCTATGGCTACCTCGAAGAAAAACGGAAAATCGACAGAGGAACTGATGGCTCCTCTGAACGCGCTCATCAGCAAGGGCCGCCGCGATGGCATGCTCAGCTCCTCGGAGCTGATGGCCGCGCTGGAAAAAATGGATCTTTCCGTGGATAAGATCGAACAGGTCTACGACACGTTTGAATCCATCGGCATTCAGATCGTGAGCGGGGACACCGAGAACGATTCCGACCCGATGCAGGGCCTGCTGGACGACCTCGACATGACCGGCGCGGACCTGGATGAGGAAGAATCGCTGGTCGATCCGGTCGAGCTGGCAGCAGAATATAATCTGGACGATCCCGTCCGCATGTATCTGAAGGAGATCGGTCAGGTACCGCTGCTCTCCGCTGAGGAGGAGCAGGATCTTGCCCGCCGCGTCGCCGAGGGCGATCAGGAGGCCAAGAACAAGCTGACCGAGGCGAACCTGCGCCTTGTCGTCTCCATTGCGAAGAAGTATTCCGGCCGCGGCCTGCATATCCTCGACCTCATTCAGGAGGGCAACACGGGCCTGATCCGCGCGGTGGACAAGTTCGACTATACAAAGGGAAACAAATTCTCTACATATGCGACCTGGTGGATCCGGCAGGCGATCACGCGCGCCATTGCCGATCAGGCAAGAACGATCCGCGTTCCGGTGCATATGGTGGAGGTCATCAACAAGGCAACGCGCTGCAACCGCAAGCTCGTGCAGGAGCTCGGCCGCGAGCCGACGCTCGAAGAGATCGCCGAGGAGTTGAATCTCCCAATCGAGAAGATCATCGAGGCGAACCGCACGGCGGCGGACACGCTGTCGCTCGATACGCCGGTCGGCGACGAGGAGGATACGACCATCGGCTCCTTCGTTGAGGATGACAACACGCCGGGCCCGGCGGATGCCACGAGCAACACGCTGCTGGCCGAGGCGCTCAGCGAGATCCTCAACACGCTGACAGAGCGTGAGGCAGACGTCCTGCGCCTGCGCTTCGGCATGTACGACGGCAAGACGCACACGCTCGAGGAGGTCGGCCAGATCTTCGGCGTCACGCGCGAGCGCATCCGCCAGATCGAGAACAAGGCGATCCGAAAGCTGCGTCACCCGAGCCGCGCCAAGAAGATCCGCGATTTTTACTGCTGAATAACCAAACGCCGCTGCAGAAGGCCTGCAGCGGCGTTTTTGACGAAAAGAGGCCGCAGGTCCGGTAACGGGCCTGCGGCTGCTTTATTGAGATCACGATCAAAGATCGCAGTTATTGACCGTGCGCGGGAAGGGAATGACGTCGCGGATGTTGCCCATGCCGGTCAGGTACATGACGCAGCGCTCGAAGCCGAGGCCGAAGCCGGCGTGGCGGGCAGAGCCGTACTTGCGCAGGTCAAGATAGAAGCCGTAGTCCTCTTCCTTCAGGCCAAGCTCATGCATGCGGTTGCGCAGCGTCTCGAGGTCGTCCTCACGCTGGCTGCCGCCGATAATCTCGCCGATGCCGGGAACGAGGCAGTCCATGGCAGCGACGGTCTTGCCGTCCGGGTTCAGCTTCATATAGAAGGCTTTGATCTCCTTCGGGTAGTCCGTGACGAAGACAGGCCGCTGGAACACGACCTCGGTCAGGTAGCGCTCGTGCTCGGTCTGCAGGTCGCTGCCCCAATGGACCGGATACTCGAACTGGTCATTGTGCGGCTCGAGCAGGGCAATGGCCTCGGTGTAGGTCACATGGCCGAAGTCGGACGTCATGACGTGGTGCAGGCGCTCCAGCAGGCCCTTATCCACGAACTGGTTGAAGAAGCTCATCTCCTCCGGAGCGTTTTCCAGCACATAGGAGATGATATACTTGATCATATCCTCGGCAAGGCGCATATCGTCGCTCAGGTCGGCAAATGCGATCTCCGGCTCGATCATCCAGAACTCGGCGGCATGGCGCGTCGTGTTGGAATTCTCGGCGCGGAACGTCGGACCGAACGTGTAGATGTTGCGGAAGGCCATGGCATAGGTTTCGCCGTTGAGCTGGCCGGAGACGGTCAGGTTCGTCGGCTTGTTGAAGAAGTCCTTCGTGTAGTCGACCTTGCCGTCCTCCGTAAGAGGTACGTTGTTGAGGTCCAGTGTCGTGACCTGGAACATTTCGCCTGCGCCCTCACAGTCGGAGCCGGTGATGAGCGGCGTATGGACATAGACGAAGCCGCGCTCCTGGAAGAACTGGTGAATGGCATAGGCAGCGAGACTGCGGACGCGGAACACGGCCTGGAAGGTGTTCGTGCGCGGGCGCAGGTGCGTCATCGTGCGCAAATATTCCAGCGTGTGGCGCTTTTTCTGCAGGGGATAGTCCGGCGTGGAAGCGCCCTCGACCGTGACCTCCTCGGCCTGCAGCTCAAAGGGCTGACGGGCGTCCGGCGTTTCGACGAGCGTGCCGCGGACGATGAGAGCAGCACCGACATTCGCCTTGGAAATGGCGGCAAAATTATCCATCGTATCATGATAGACGACCTGCAGCGGCTGGAAGAACGTGCCGTCGCTCAGGACGATAAAGCCGAACGTCTTGGACGCGCGGACGGAGCGCACCCAGCCGCCGACGGAGACCGTCTTCCCGGCGTAGTCTGCGGTGTGCTTGAACAGGTCTCGAACAGTTACGAGCTCCATAATGACTTCAACCTCTCTTGTGTTTCAGGGTTCGCCGAAGCGTTGCGCTGAATTCGATTTGCAATCTATTATACTCGAATCGTGCCCATATTACAAGCTTTTTCCCACAAAAAACGCCCCGACAGCGAAGTCGGAGCGCTTTTGAGGATCATCCTGCCATGGTCAGATAGCCCTCGGCGGCCAGCAGCGCGGCGAAGCGGCGCAGTGCCAGTGCGGCCTTCTCGATGGGAATGTGATAATCCGCTGCTGTGTGGCGGAGAATGTCGTTCTCCGGCAGCTTCTGCTGCAGAAGGTTCCAGAAATAGGCTCCCGGCCGGTTGATGCCCTTCACGGCAGGGACCTTGCCGCGGGCCTGCCCGGCGGCAACCAGAAAATGCTCGTCGCAAACGGTCACGAGCGCCACATCTTTCTGTAAGGTGTATGTCATGTTTGCGCCTCCATCAGGGTATCGCGGCACAGAGCGGCCGAGGCCGCGTCGCCGCGGTTTTGCAGCAGCCAGACGGGCACCTGCGCCAGCAGGCGCTCCTCCAGTGCACAGGCTGCGCGGACATCGTCCGCGTTCTTGCGGGTAAACAGCAGCTGCGTCAGCAGCGGCCCGGCTGCCTCAGCCGGGAGCAGACGGCGCATGCGGTTCTCTTCGCTCTGCTCCAGCAGAATGATGCCGCCGAGCGGGGCGGCGTCCAGAGAGCCGAGGCCCTCCTTTCCGCGCCAGGGCGAGGGATGGACGAGAATGCCACCCTCGCGGAATTCCAGCAGGGGCTTATCTCCGTTCAGAATTTTTACCTCGCTGCCGAAGCACAGCTTCCAGAGCATGTACTGCGTTGTCTTACCGGTCCCGCTGTTTGCGGTAAAAACCCATACGCGCCCGCGCCAGAGAATGGCAGCACCGTGGAACAGTATGCGGCCGTAGGGGAGCAGGGCATCGCTGACACGAGGACCGAGCTCCAGATATTCGACCTGCTCCGGCGTGGTACCGGCTTCGTAGCGCGGCGCGGCCTCCGCGAGCGCACCCTCCGGGACCCGGACGGCTGCGACCGGGTCAGCCTCCGTACAAAACGGCTGAAAGCATGCCGCATAGGCCGGGCTGCGCAGGGAAAGGCGGACCGGGATCCCTGCCAGCACGACGGTCAGCTCCATAGATATCTCCTTACCAAATTGAGCGAATACAGTTACGGGGAGACTGTGCCTCTCCATAAGGTGGTTTATTGAATATTCGTGATCTCGCCTGCGTCATTGAACGTGATCTGCCTGCCGTCAGGCATGGTGAAGAGATACATGACGGGGCCGATGCTCTGCAGACCGCCGCCGCCCGAAACGGGAATTTCAATATTATTGGCTTTCAGGATGTCTGTCAGCTCTGCATTCATGATATCATCCATTGTGATTCCTCCTGTTCTTACCCACGGAGGGTGAAGTACTCGTAGATCAGCGTGCGCGCCTCGCCGTAGACGGTCGTTCCGTCCGGCGTGACCCAGTACGGCGTGATCTCGATCGCAGCGCCGCGCTGCAGGCCCTGCAGGGAGTAGGGCATCGTCATCAGCAGAGCGTCACGGCTGACGCTGCGGCCAAAGACCATCTGCGCCGTAAAGACACGGAAGCGCTCAGTCAGCTGCGGTACGGCGACGCGCTTTCCGTTGATGACAAAGCCCGTCTCTGCAAAGCCGCGCCCGTCGACGGCGGAGAGCAGCGTGATGCTGTTGCCCTGCAGGAAGCTGTTGCGCTGATATTCCACGCGCAGGTAATTATAGCTGACGTACTTGCCGTAGAGCGTGCGGTTCTCCTGCACATTGGAAAGAACGGCTGGCGTGCGGTAGGCGTCGTCTGTATACCAGCCCGCGAAGACCTTGCCGCCAAGCTCGGCCGGGGCGACCTTGCCGCGCTGATCGCCCGTCAGGACGGTGATGCTGCGGGTGCTCGTGCCCTCATGCAGGGTCAGCGTAACGGTTTCGGGCTCCGGCTCGGGCGGAGCGACAGGGGCGTCCGTCGCGGCGTCAAGGGAATAGGTCTCGGCGAAGCGGATGGTGGTTTCAGCAGCAGAGACTACCGTGCAGGCCGAGCCGGTCGGCTCTGCTGAGATGCCAAGACTCTGATGATCATCCGTCGTGCCGGTGCCGCGATAGGTGCAGGTGCGCACGCTCGTGCCGGTGACACGGATGCCGTCAAGCGTGATCCAATAGGGCTGGAAGGAGAATGCGGCGTCCTTCTGATAGAACGCGCCGTCCGTCCAGCGATACAGGCCAATGTAGCCGTCGTCGCGGCTCGTGGCCTCGATTCCCTCAGTCGCGTTTAAGCTGCCGTCGCGGACAAAGAGCTGCTGGTAAAGCTCGCTGCCCTTGTTTGCATTCACGACGCCGTAGGCGATGGACGCGCCGTCCTTTTCGGACACATAGCTGCTGCCGCCGGACAGGAAGCCGACCTCCTGATAGAGCGTGCGGTCGATGGTCGTCAGCAGATACGTTGCGATGACGCCGCGCTCGCCGTTCGAGCCGCCGTAGACATGCTGCCAGACGTTGTAGTTGCGCGGTGCGAGATAAACATCGCTCGGCTCCCAGATGTAGTAGGTGGCTCCGGCCTCCGGTGTGAAGTCCATGGCATTCTGCCCGGCGGCAAAGCTCTGAACGTTGTCTGCTCCACAGGCTTCGGCAGAGAATGCGCCGCCGTAGAGACGGCCGCCGGGGACCTGTGCCGTGAGATCAAAATGCTCCGTCACGGCGTGGGTGTCGGTCTGAACGACGGTGCCGTTCTGCACATGCGCGACCTTGAAATCACGCCCATAGGCGAACCAGAGGTCCTGGTTGGAGCTCACGGCCGTCAGCGTGACGGTGGCGCTGTCGCCTTCGGTCAGGCTGCCGTCATTCAGGATATAACTGCCGTAGTAGGTGTAGCCGTCGAAGATCTTGTGGTCCACGGTATAGCGGGTGTTATAGAGCAGACCGGTCGAACCGTTCACGCTGTGGTATTCCGCAGGCTGGACCTGATGGCGAGGGCGGGGGACTCGACCACGGTGCCCTGCGCGTTGACAGGCAGGCCCTTCTCGTTTACCTGATACCAGTGCACGAGCAGCTTACCGCCGCCCACGGTGACCTCGGGCTTCGGAAATTCGGCTTCGGCATTGCGGCCGAGGTAGTCGATGTAGGAGAAGGTGGCCTGCTCATTCGTGAGAAGCGTTTCGCCAGTGGACGGGTTATAACCGGACTTGATGGTGACCCGGTACTTCATGACGGGCTTATCCTGCTCGCTGACGTTGCCGACCGTCCAGTGAATGGCGCGTGCCGCGGAGTCATAGGAGGCCGTGCCCTGACTGATGTAGACGTCGGCGTTGCCTGCAGCATAGACGGCCATATCGGTCGTGATGATGGGCGCGGCGTCCTTGAAGACAAGCTGAACTTTGTCACCCATCGTGTCGGCGACGGAGCCGGCACGGGCCGCAATGGAAATGCTGCCCGCAATTGAGGTGAAGGCGTCCTTCAGCGCGGTCTCAATGTTCGTCGAGGAGGAGATAGCGAAGAAACCCTTCGTCGGATTCGTGGCACAGGCTTTCAGAACGCGTTCGCCGTCGGTGCCTGCCTGAAAGGCGACGGTGTAAACGGTAGTGCCCTCTGCTGTGGCCTGCTCGGCTTCCCACATGGTCGGCACACCAAGGTCAGTTTCAACTTCGTTAGTGGTATAGACCCAATTGCCGGACGAATCCTTGTAATAGTTGCAGTCTATATCTTTGCTGACATCCTTATTGCAAGTAACAGACCTTGCAATAGCATTGTAGGAATAAGTGCCAAAATCATTTGTACGGCCATCACCAAGTGTCAAACTATAATTTGGCTCAAATGTTTCTGCCTTGAATGTACCACCATGGTGCCCGCTAATTAAATGCCATGACTCACAACCTGTATAGGTCGGATTCTTTGCCACAAACGCATAGGCTTTTGTGGGAACGCCATCACTCAGCAGCACGATGCTCTTATTCTGCCCGGTGGATTCCGCGGAGTTTAGCAGGGTACGGGCTGTATGAAGGCCAAGCTGCGTAAAGGTACCGCCATCATTCTCGTTCTTCGAGATGCTGCTGATCTGCTGCTTCAGCTCCGCTCTGTTCCCGTAGGTATAAAAGCCCGTGTGCGTCTCCTTCAGATTGTAGACGACCAGCGCGATGCGCGTGGTGCTTTCCTCGGTGAGCAGCGTGTCTACAAAGGCGTTTGCAGCGGCTTTTGTCTTTGCCATGCGGCTGTTGTCGTACATGCTGTTCGAATTATCGATGACCAGCACGACGTCGGAGGTCGTCTTATAATTTTTGCCCTGAATACCGAGCGTGACCTCCCATGTGTTTTCCTTTCCCTCGACAGCGGCAGCGCTTTTGCTGAGCTGGATCGCGCCCTCTTCGGGCCAGACGGGCTGCTCACTGTTGTCTGCGAAGACGGCCTCGCCGAGCAGGGCCAGCGTCAGGACGACGGTGAGCAGAGCAGCAAGCGTTCGTTTGATGCGTTTCATGGTGTTTCCTCCTCTAACGACTCTTCGGCAGGTGAGTGCCGCAAATTTTCTGCGTTCTGTAACGCAATGGGCATTTTTTCGTTTTTGAGAATAGCATATAACAAGATGAATGGTGCTGAAGTTTTGTGTTCAAAAAGAATCGGATAAAATGTTAAAGAATTTATCCGATGTAAATATCTATATCTGAAATATCTGAAATAGAGGAAAAACGGGAATAACTTTTGCCCATAGTTTACTACATATGAAAGCCTTTTGCAAGCCCTTTCTGGAAAAATTATGTGAAAAAATATCGCGTTCCATATTAAACGATATTTCGATAGATTTCGAGGTTTCGCCCCAGACTATGCAGTTTCAGAACAAAATACGGCAGATAACAGCAGACTCTTTTTGATATCCTTCAAAACTTTGCATTCTTGAGGAAAAGTGTTACAGACGCTAACATGCTTGTAACGTTTATTCACGGAAGTATTTGTGCAATACTGCCAAAATTCTCGACAAAAATTTGGTCGGATTTGCCTCCGAAAAAGCCTTGCGGGAACTGGGAGCGTTGTGTATAATAGAATTACAATTTCAGATTGATAGCTGTAACGAAGTGCTGCGCGCACGGGCTTCCGACTATCACTCAGGGATTCTTGAGTGGAGATGTTGAACGAATGGTTCTGCATCCCCATTTTTGTTTTATTCACGCCATGGAAATCACAAACAGGAGGTACACGAGCATGTATATTCTTGGAAACGGCAGACTGATCACCCGCAGTCAGGCCCTTCCGTATCTGGAGAACGGCGCCGTCTGCATTGACGGGACAAAGATCAAAGCGGTCGGCGAGACCGCTGCGCTCCGCGCCAGATATCCCGAGGCGGAGTTTCTTGATGCACGCGGCGGCGTCATCATGCCGGCGTTCATCAACGCCCACACGCATATTTATTCCGCACTGGCCCGCGGTCTTTCCATCAAGGGCAACAACCCCACGAATTTCTATGAGGTGCTCGACGGTACCTGGTGGGCTATTGACCGCAAGCTGACGCTCAAGGGCACAAAGGCCTCGGCCGACGCTCTGTACATCGACTGCATCAAGCAGGGCGTGACGACGATCTTCGATCACCACGCCTCCTACTGTGAGATCCCCGGCAGCCTGTTCCAGATCGCGGAGTCGGCAAAGCAGTTCGGCATCCGTTCCTGCCTGTGCTACGAGGTCTCTGACCGCGACGGCGAGGAGAAGTGCCTGCAGGCCATCCAGGAGAATGCCGACTTCATCACCTGGTGCGAGAAGGAGAAGGACCCCATGCTCGCCGCCATGTTCGGCGGACATGCCCTGTTCACCATTTCCGACAAGACGTTCGACCGTATGGTCGCAGCGAACAACGGCCGCACCGGCTATCACATCCACGTTTCCGAGGGCATGAACGACGTCTACGACAGCCTGCAGAACTATGGCCGCCGTCCCGTGCAGCGCCTGCAGGACCACGGCATCCTCGGCCCGAAGACGATCCTCGGCCACTGCATCCATGTCAATACGGCGGAGATCGAGCTTATTAAGAATACCGACACCATGGTCGTGAACAATCCGGAGTCCAACATGGGCAACGCCGTCGGCATCTGCCCGGTGCTGCCGCTGTCCAAGGCGGGCATCCTCCTCGGCATGGGCACGGACGCCTACACGAATGATATGCTCGAGTCCCTGAAGGTAGCCCTCTGCTCGCAGCGGAGCAATGCCTGTGCGCCGAATGTCGCGTGGTGCGAGGTCACGGACATGCTCTTCAAGAACAACGCGAAGATCGGCGCGCGCTACTTTGACGCGCCCCTCGGCGTGCTGGAGCCGGGCGCGGCGGCGGACGTCATCGTCATGGACTACAAGCCGTTCACCCCGTTCTCCGATGCGAACATCGACGGCCATATGATCTTCGGCATGACCGGCCGCCAGTGCCAGACGACGATTGCCAACGGCAAGCTCCTCATGAAGGACCGCGAGCTCATCGGTATCGACGAAGAGGCGATCAATGCGCACATCCTCGAGGAATCCAAGAAGCTCTGGGGCGCGCTGAACGACTGCACCTACTAAGGCTTCTCTCCCGCACATTGCATCGTCTGAATTGTGCGGTGCTGCCCTGACAGGGAATAACAACTAAGTAATTAACAATAACTTTCTGTCATATTCTGCCAAATATGATCCTGCGCCGCGCCTGCCTTACCCGGGGCGCGCGCGGCGCCGCAACAAGCATCACAGGAGGATGATCCCATGTCTGAGAAAATGTATCCCATTCCGTTCCGCAGTCTGATGAACTGGATCCTCGCAGAGCGGGAGAAGACCGGCGAGGTCTTCGGCGTGCATAAGCGCTGGATCGCCGACCCGGCCAAGACGCTTCCCATCTTCGGCGAGAAGATCGAAAGCCCGTTCGGCCCCGCTGCAGGCCCGAACAGCCAGCTGGCGCAGAATATCATCGCCGCCTACGTCGCAGGCGCGCGCTTCTTTGAGGTCAAGACCGTTCAGAAGATGGACGGTGCAGAGCTTGCCGCCTGTGTGCCGCGTCCCTGCATTCTTGCGGACGACGAGGGCTACAACCAGGAGTGGTCCACGGAGCTGGAGGTCGGTCAGGCGCTCGATGAGTATGTCAAGGCGTGTTTCGCCCTGAAGATCATGGCGAAGGTCTGGCATTACGGCGACCCGGACGGCTTTGTGTTCAACATGTCCGTCGGCTATGACCTCGAGGGAATCCGTGGCCCGAAGATCGACCACTACATCGAATCCATGAAGGATGCCTCGCAGCTGCCGGTGTTTGCCGAGTGCCGCAAGGTCCTGACGGAGCTGTTCCCGGAGGAGGCGGCGTTCATCGCCTCCATCTCGCCGCAGGTCTCCCACAGCGTCACGCTTTCGACGCTGCACGGCTGCCCGCCTGATGAGATCGAGCGCATCGCGTCCTACCTGCTGACCGAGAAGCATGTGCACACGTTCGTCAAGTGCAATCCGACGATCCTCGGCTATCACGACGCCCGCACGATCCTCGATTCAATGGGCTATGACTACATCGTCTTCGACGATCACCATTTCAATGAGGATCTGCAGTGGAAGGATGCCGTCCCGATGTTTGAGCGCCTGCAGGCGCTGGCGGACCGCGAGAAGCTGCAGTTCGGCCTGAAGCTGTCGAATACGTTCCCGGTCGATACGACGCGCGGCGAGCTGCCGAACGACGAGATGTACATGTCCGGCCGCTCCCTGTTCCCGCTGACCATCGAAATGTGCCGCCGCATCTCCGCGCAGTTCGGCGGCAAGATGAAGATCTCGTTCGCGGGCGGCGCAGACTTCTTCAACTGCGACAAGCTGCTGACAGCGGGGATCTGGCCCGTCACCGTCGCCACGACCATTCTGAAGCCGGGCGGCTACAACCGCCTGACCCAGATGGCCGAAAAGACGGCCGGCATGCCGTTCCGCCCGTTCGACGGCACGGACACCGAGGCCATTGCGGCTCTGTCCGCCGCCTGCCGCACGGATCCGCACCACTGCAAGCCCGTCAAGCCGCTGCCCACGCGCAAGTCCGAGGAAAAGGTACCCTGGTTCGACTGCTACTCCGCTCCCTGCCGCGGCGGCTGCCCCATCGCACAGGACATCCCCGAGTATCTCGAGCTGTGCCGCAAGGGCCTGTATAACGAGGCGCTGGCCCTTATCACGGAGCGCAACGCTCTGCCGTTCATCACCGGCACGATCTGCGCGCACCGCTGCATGGGCAAGTGCACCCGCAATTTCTATGAGGATCCCGTCCAGATCCGCGCGGCCAAGCTGCTGGCGGCCGAGAAGGGCATCGATGCCAGAATGGCATCCGTCGTCCGCCCGGCTCCCGTTCCCGGCAAACGCGCTGCCATCATCGGCGGCGGCCCGACCGGCATTGCTGCGGCCTACTTCCTCGGCCGTGCAGGCGTGGCCTGCACCATCTTTGAGCGCACCGGCAAGCTCGGCGGCATCGTCCGCCATGTCATCCCGGCGTTCCGCATCTCGGACGAGGCCATTGACCGCGATATCGCCCTTATGCAGGCCTACGGCGCGGAGGTCCGCCTGAATACCGAGGCTCCCTCCGTCGAAGAGCTGCACAAAATGGGCTATACCCACATTCTCTGTGCCACCGGCGCATGGAAGCCCGGCAAGCTGAACATCCCCGGCAACGTCCGCGGCGTCATCGGCTGGATGCAGGAGCGCAAGGCCGGTGCGAACGAGCCGCTCGGCCATGTCGCCGTCGTCGGCGGCGGCAACACCGCCATGGATGCTGCCCGCGTGGCAAAGCGCGGCGGCGCGGCGTCCGTAACGCTCGTCTACCGCAGAACGCGCCGCTTTATGCCCGCCGATGCGCAGGAGCTGGAGCTTGCCATGCAGGATGGCGTGGACTTCCTCGAGCTGGCTGCGCCCGTCAAGCAGGAAAACGGCGTCCTGACGTGTGAGAAGATGCGCCTCGGCGAGCCGGATGCCTCCGGACGCCGCAGCCCGGTTCCGACCGGCGAAACGGTCGAGCTGCCGTGTGACCTCGTAATCTCCGCCGTCGGCGAGCAGGTCGAGGAGCAGGTGTTTACGGACAACGGCATCACGCTCAGCGCGAAGGGCCGTCCCGCCTTCTGCACGAACGTTCCCGGCGTCTATGCTGCCGGTGATGCGCTGCGCGGCCCGGCTACGGTCGTGGAAGGCATCGCGGACGCAGCCCGCTTTGCGGAGGCCGTCATCGGCGCGCCGCACACCTATGACATCCCGGCGGAGGCCCATCCCACAGAGGCCGAGGCTATCGCCCGCAAGGGCATCCTGCGCGCACCGGGCAAGGCCTGCTGCGAGGGCGAGCGCTGCCTGAGCTGTGACACCGTCTGCCAGAACTGCGTGGACGTCTGCCCGAACCGCGCCAACGTCGCCGTCCGTCTGCCGGACGGCCGCACGGAGATCGTGCACGTCGACAAAATGTGCAACGAGTGCGGCAACTGCACGGCCTTCTGCCCGTATGCCTCCGAGCCGTGCAAGGATAAGCTGACGCTGTTCCAGACGACAGAGGACATGGACGATTCCAAGAACTTCGGCTTCTGCTTCCTGCCGGACGGCAAGGTCCGCGCCCGTCTCACGACGGAGACCGTCGGCGATCCGGACGAGCTGCCCGCCGATGCAGCCCTGCTCGTGCGCACGATCCGCGACAGCTATTCTTATCTCTATCGTTAACATTACAAATGAACCCCCGGAGCTTCGGCTCCGGGGGCACTTGCGGTCAGGAGACAGCATGGAATTATACGAAATCGTCAATCGCTATCATATCGGAACGAACTACAGCTGCGCAGAATCCATCCTGCTGGGCTGTGAAGAATATTATCATCTGCATTTGCCGGAGCAGGCGCGGAAGCTGTTCACGCTGCTGGGAAGCGGGATGCAGACCGGCCTGTCCTGCTGCGGCGCACTGACGGCCGGAACGGCGATCCTCGGACTGATGACCACGCCGGATGGCGCGTGGAACAGCGACAATCCGGTCGGCGCCGCGCTCGTGGAGGAACTGACGAACGTATTCGGGCAGTTTGAAACGCTCTGGTGCGATGAGCTGCGTGGGCTGGAGATCGACGGCTATGAGGACCCGTGCTACTGCGTGGTGGAGACCGTTGCCAAAAAGCTGCAGGAGCTGCTCGCGCGCTGTGAGGAGGAGATCCCCCATGCAGAATGAGGAATGGAACGTCTCTGCCGTATCGCTCTCGCCGGAGCTGGTGCGCCTCGCGCAGCAGAAGCAGGCGCGGTTCGAAGCCTGCCGACAGGCTGCGGAGAACGGCAATGAAGCCGCCATCACGGAGCTTGGCATCAACTATTTTTATGGCACAAACGGCGTCCCGGAAGACCCGGATGCCGCATTCTACTGGCTTAGCCGGACCTCGCCGGAGAATGCGGCAGGCCGCTGCTTTCTCGGTGCGTGCTATGTGATCGGCAAGGGAACAAAGCAGGATGAGCGGACTGCGGCTGAGCTGTTTCGGGACAGTGCCGCCCTCGGCTTTCCGCCTGCACAGTATGAGCTGGGACTCTGCTATGAGCACGGCATCGGACTGGAACGGAACATGGCCCGGGCGGTCGAGCTGTATGCGCTGGCGGCGGAGCAGGAGGATGCACAGGCCCAGTGCGCCCTCGGAAACCTGTACTTTACCGGGAACGGTGTGGAGCAGGACCGGGCGCGTGCCGCGGAGCTTTATACGCGCGCAGCGGAGCAGGGCGACGTGCAGGCACTGAGCTGCCTTGCGGAATGCTATGAGGCGGGCTGCGGCGTCCCGTGCGATCTGGACCGGGCCATTGCGCTGTACGATCAGGCTGCTGCCCTCGGCGACGGCTATGCGCACGAGGAGGCGAGCCGCCTGCGGCTGCTGCGTAATAACCGGCGGCGGAAGTGGGATTTTGAGAGCCTGCAATGATTCTGCAAAGAATTGGAGCACTCGCATGACGCGGGTGCTCCGTTTTTGACTCAGCTTCCCAGAAGAGCGGCAAGGTCCGCCTCCGGGGTGGTGATGGGTGCGACGGCATAGTGCTCCACGAGGTACTGCAGCACATTGGGCGACAGGAAGGCCGGGAGCGTCGGGCCGAGGCGGATATTCCGGATGCCGAGGTGCAGGAGCGTCAGCAGGATGCAGACGGCCTTCTGCTCATACCACGACAGGACCATGGAAAGCGGCAGATCGTTCACGCCGCAGTGGAAGGCCTCCGCCAGCGCCAATGCGATCTGAATGGCGCTGTAGGCGTCGTTGCACTGACCGATGTCCAGCAGGCGCGGCAGGCCTGCGACGGTGCCGAGGTCCATATCGTGGAAGCGGTATTTCCCGCAGGCGAGCGTCAGCACGACGGTGTCCGGCGGGGTCTGGCGGACGAATTCCGTGTAGTAATTTCGTCCTGCGCGCGCACCGTCACAGCCGCCGACCAGGAAGAAGTGGCGGATCGCGCCGGAGCGCACGGCCTCGACGATCTGCGCGGCGTTTGCCAGCACGGCGTCGTGCGCAAAGCCCGTGGTCGTGCCCGTGCCGCCGTTCAGGCCGGTGCGGTGCTGCGTCTCGGCATAGCCGCCCAGCTCCAGTGCGCGCTCGATGACAGGCGTGAAGTCCTTTTCCGCGCCGATGTGCGGGAGATCGGGGTAGGCGACGACAGCCGTAGTGAACACGCGGTCGGCGTAGGACGGGCGCGGCGGCATGAGGCAGTTCGTCGTGAACAGGATCGGCGCGGGCAGGTCTGCAAATTCCTTCTGCTGGTTCTGCCATGCTGTGCCGAAATTCCCCTTGAGATGGGGATATTTTTTCAGCTCCGGATAGGCGTGCGCCGGGAGCATCTCGCCGTGCGTGTAGACCGCAATACCGCGGTCTGCCGTCTGCTCCAGCAGGAGCTTCAGGTCGTGCAGATCATGGCCGGACACAATGATGAACGGGCCGGGCTCCACGGTGAACGGGACATGGACCGGCGTCGGCTTGCCGAAGCATTCGGTGTTGGCTTTGTCCAGCAGCGCCATGCAGCGCAGGTTGACCTCGCCCAGCTCCAGCACGAGCGGCAGCAGCTCCTCCATGCTCCAGTCCTCGCCGACGGCGAACAGCGCTTTAGACAGAAAGCGTTCGACGGACTCGTCCCGGTAGCCGAGCACCATGGCGTGATAGGCATAGGCTGCCATGCCGCGGCTGCCGAACAGCAGCAGGGACTTCAGGCTGCGGATGTCCTCCTGTGCGCCCCAGAGCTGCGCCAGATCATAGTCGCCCGTGCGGCCGCAGGGCGCGGTGCAGACGGCACAGTCCGGCACAAGGCGCTGCTTCTCGGCCCGGACGCGCCCGGCCAGGGCGTTCAGGCTGTCCGGATCGAAGTTCACGTTCGTCAGCGTGGCGAACAGGCCCTCGATCATCAGCTGCCAGGTCTCCGGACCGGCGTCGGGACTGGTGTCCGCCGCGCGCGCCAGACCGATCAGTGCGCCGGTCAGGCGGTCCTGCGCCTGCGCAGTCTGCGCGTCCTTGCCGCAGACGCCGCGGCTCGTGCAGCCGATGCAGCCTGCGGTCTGCTCACATTGAAAGCAAAACATGTTGTGGTCCATGGGAAAACTCCTTCTTGTGGTTTGGGGTTCACTTCATGGACACATCATAGCAAATGACAGCACGCAAATATGTTGGTATGCCAACATGACGGACGCGATTTTCGTTCCAAATTCAGGGAAGCATAAATTCGGCGGGGATCGATACGCCGTTCATGAAAACGGCAAGGCAGATATAGTTTCCATCCGTCGTGATGCTGGCATTGTCCTTCCATGCCGCGGTGATCGCCTCGTCTGTGCCCTCGCTCTCGACGGCGCCCTCGTCCACGGCCTTCTGCAGGATGTCCACGACCTTCTGCACGTCGGCGCTGTTCTCAACCTCAAGCAGAACGACCTCGTCCGGCGCGCCGGTCACGGGGGAGAGGCCGCCGCTGACCTGCCGGAACGAAATTTCCTCCAGTCCGGGGAACAGGGGACTCAGCTCCGAAATGTCCGAGACCGGGAACAGGACCGGCGCGTCCGCGCCCATGGCGGTGATGCCGCTCTGATAGAGCGTCTGTAGATCGCGGGACGCGGCGGGCTCTGTCGAAACAGGTTCCGTCGAAGCCGCTTCTGTCGGTGTCGATTCCGTCGGCGTCTGTTCTGTCGGTGCCTGTTCCGTCGGAGCTGCATCCGTCGGCGCCGGTTCCGTCGGGGTGGGCTTGCTGCTGCAGGCTGCAAGCAGGCTGAGGATGCAGGCCACTGCGAGAAGCAGAAACGTCTTTTTCATGTTTTTCATGGGAATGGTCTCCTTTTTTGTTTTGATGCGGTCAGGCACCTGCGCTGACCCCGTGTATCCATCAAGACGGCGTACAGGAAGAATTGTTTCGCGAATTGCAATCCATAAAAAAGTATGGTATCATAAACTCAACGCAGGTTATCCCTTTATTAATGGAAAAGGGTCAAAAACGAAGTGACCACAGGCCCTCTGCGGTCGAATATAAAACAATATGATACGAAAGGAGAAGCGGACATGGAACGGATCAAAAAGAACTTCGGCTTTGGCTTTATGCGCCTTCCAATTCGGGACGGCGAGGTCGATATCGCGGAGACGAACCGAATGGTAGACGCATTTTTGGACGCAGGCTTCAACTATTTTGACACGGCGCACGGCTATCTGCAGGGCAAGAGCGAAAAGACGCTCAAGACCTGCCTGACGAGCCGTTATCTGCGCGACCGCTACATCCTGACGGACAAGCTGACGGAGAACTTTTTCAAGACCGAGGCGGACATCCGCCCGGTGTTCGAGAGCCAGCTCGAGGCCTGCGGCGTCGATTATTTTGATTTCTACCTCATGCATTCGCAGTGCTCGGAGAACTATGGCTATTTTAAGGCCTGCCGCGCTTATGAGACGGCGTTTGCTCTGAAGGAAGAGGGCAAGGTCCGCCACGTCGGCATTTCGTTTCATGGCCGCCCCGAGCTGCTCGAGCAGATCCTGACAGAGTATCCCGCGATCGAAGTCGTGCAGATCCAGTTCAATTATGTTGACTATGACGATCCCTCCGTCCAGAGCCGCAAGTGCTATGAGGTCTGCCGGAAGTTCAACAAGCCGGTCATCGTCATGGAGCCGGTCAAGGGTGGAAACCTTGTCAAGCTGCCGGACGATGCACGCGCTGTTCTGGATGCCCTGCATGGCGGCAGCCTGGCCAGCTATGCCATCCGCTTCGCTGCGGGCTTCCCCGGCATGCTGATGGTGCTCTCCGGTATGAGCACGCCAGAGCAGGTGCAGGACAATATCTCGTTCATGAAGGACTTCAAGCCGCTGGGCGAAACGGAGCTTGCTGCCATCGCGAAGGTGCAGGAAATCTTCCGCAGCAAGAACCTCATCCAGTGCACCGGCTGCCGCTACTGCACGGACGGCTGCCCGAAGCAGATCGCCATCCCGGAACTGTTCGCCACGATGAACGCGAAGCAGATCTACCACGACTGGCATACGGATTATTACTACAATGCCGTCTACGCACTGCCCGGTCATAAGGCCTCGGACTGCGTGAAGTGCGGCAAGTGCGAGTCCGTCTGCCCGCAGCACCTGCCCATCCGCCAGCTGCTGGAGAATGTGGCGAAGGAGTTCGAAAAGAAGGAAGCGTAAGGGAAACAGAAACCCAAATATGATGCAAAAATTCGCAGCCGCTGCGGTCGTTTGGCCGCGGCGGCTGAGCTTGTCAAAAAAGGATTTTTGACAAGCTCTCAAACGAGACCCGTTTCACTGGGCTCTCGTTTGAGAAGGCTGCGGCTCGCGGCAGCGCACGAAGGGTACACCCTTCGCACGTTTGCGAGCCGAGCGGTATTTTCTCCGACGTACACGCCGCCGGAGAAAATGATTTCCACTTTCTTTGCGCTTGCGAGCGCAAACTCTGCGAGGCTTTTTTGACAGTCTGAGCCGCTGCGGTCGTCTGGCCGCGGCGGCTGCCTTTTTCCTCTGTCCGCATCGGGCGGGGCTTGCTTTTTCCTTCCCGGTACGTTATACTCTGGCGCATGAAGACGAATACGGGAGGTTTGCATATGAATGCGGTGATCTTTGATATGGACGGCGTGCTCGTGGACAGCGAGCGCGTGGTCTGGGAGAGTTTTCGTTATGCGGGCGAGAAGACCGGCGTTCCCGATGTGGAGCGGATGGCGATCATCGGCCTCGGACTCAACGACGAGGCGTGGATCAAACGGTTCCGGCAGGAATTCGGCGCGGATTCGGACCGAATCCTGGAGCACGAGGAGGCCTATCTGCAGAATTTTTACGCCAATGGAGCAGCTCCGGCAAAAAAAGGCGCGCAGCGGCTGCTGGAGCAGCTGTGCGCGTGGAATATCCCGGTTGCAGTCGCGTCGTCGTCTCCGGCGGCCGTCGTGCGCGGCCGGCTTGAACGGGTCGGACTGCTGCAATATTTTACTGCGGTCATTTCCGGCGACATGGTCGGCCGCTCGAAGCCGGAGCCGGACATTTTCCTCGAGGCGGCGCGTCAGCTGGGAAGCCCCGCTGCGCTGTGCACCGTGATCGAGGATTCGCCGAACGGCCTGCGCGCGAGCAGGCGCGCCGGATGCCGGACGCTGTTCGTGCCGGACCTCTGGCGGCCGGAGGAGGAGCACCCGGAGCTCTATGACGCGCGCTTTGCCGATCTGGACGCCGTGCGCGAATTTTTTGCTGCGGAGCATTAAGCTCTGCGGGTTGCGGCGGACGGAATCTGCAGCAGCTGGCGGTATTTTGCCACGGTGCGGCGCGAGATGTCGATGCCCTGCGCTTGCAGCCGCTCGGCAAGCACCTGATCGGACAGGGGAGCGTGCTTATCCTCCTGCTGCACAAGCACGGCGATGGCCTGCTGTGCCATGACACCGGAGACCTCACCGCCTGCCAGCTTTGCGGAAAACAGGCTGCGCAGCAGGCGGACGCCCTGCGGCGTCTGGATATACTTCCCGCTGAGCGCGCGGCTGACGGTGGAGGTGTGCAGGCCGACGGCCTGCGCGATGTCCTGCATCGTCATCGGAGCGAGCGCCTGCCCGGAACGGAAATACGGCAGCTGCCGCTTCAGAATTTCCTGACAGCAGCGCAGGAGCGTCTCCTCCCGCTGCCGGATGCAGCTGATGAGCCATTCCGCCTGCGAGACTTTTTTGACGATATACTGCCGCGCCTCCGGATCGTCCGTCTCGCGGACGAGGGAGCGGTAGAAGCTGCTGACGGACAGCTCCGGCGTGTAGGCCCTGTTGACGGCAACGCTGAGCACGCCGTCTTTTTCCTGCAGGAGCACGTCGGGGACGACATAGCCGTCGTCCTGCGCGCGGCTGAATTCCGCGCACGGGTAGGGCGAAAGGCTCTGGATCTGCCGGTAGGCCTCCTGCACGGCGGCAAGGGGAACATGCTCGCTCGCGGCGATGGCCGCAAAAGCGTGATGCCCAGCCTGCTCGAGATAGTGCTCCGCGATCGTGCAGGCCAGCCCGGACTCGCCGAGCGCTTGCAGCTGCAGGCAGAGGCATTCCGAAAGCGTCCTTGCGCCGACGCCGGGCGGGTCGAGGCGCTGAACGATCTGAACAGCCGCATCGACAAGCGCGTCCGGGCCGAGCGCGGAGACATCGGTGCGCAGATAGCCGTCGGCATCGAGCACGTGGATGACGGCGAGCACGGCGCGCTGCAGCTCCGGCTCCAGCGACAGACGCTCCGCCTGAAACTGCAGATGGGTCGTCAGGTCCTCGCCGTAGGCGACGGCGTCCCGGTCGGCAAAATCCGGCTGCATGTGCTCCGCATCCTCGCCCGCGGCGGCATGCCCGCCGGCGGAGAGATCGTCAAGCAGACTCACGCCCGGCGCGGCTCCGCATTCCAGCGTGGGATTTTCCAGCAGAGCGGTATTGATATAGGACTGCAGCTGGCATACGTCCAGCTGTAAAATTTCAACAGCGGCGTACATCTGCGGACGCTGCTGCTGAACGGGCTTCTGTTCCTGAAAGATCTGCATAAAAAAATCCTCTTCCGACGGTAAACGATGCGCTTTTTGTGATATTTCATTATATCGGCTCGCCGGGTGGATGTCAAGGCATCCGCCCCGTATCAAAATTTTTCCGGTTGATACTACTCGTAGTGGCATGAAATTTGCTATAATAGAAAGGCACAGGGAGGTGCAAACCGATGAAACAAGAAAACTTTGTAGAGAACATCCCGGGCATCCTGCTGCTGTCGCACGGCCCGTTCTGTCAGGCTCTGCTCGAGTCTGCCCAGATGATCGGCGGCGAGGCAGTGAACGTGGTGGCGCTGCCGCTGCTGGAGAACGCGAGCATTGACGAATACGGCGAGAAGGCCATGCAGACGTTCAAGCAGATGCCCGAGGGCTCGATCGTTCTGTTCGACCTGGCAAGCGGCACACCGTTCAATCAGATGATGATGAAGAGCGGCGGCGAGGAATTCCCCGGCCTGTGCGGCATGAACCTGCCAGTCCTGCTGGAGGCGATGACCATGCGCGAGGCCATGAAGGGCAGCGAGCTAGTCGCCCTGCTGGAGGAATCCGCCAAGGCGGCAGTCGTCAATATCAAGAGCTTTTTCGAACCGTAAGCAGGGTACATAATTTCTGCGGAAGGGAGGTCAGTACATGCGCAGAGATCATGTGTTACAATTTGTCCTGGAAGCGGCGCAGACACCGGATTTTGAGGGCGTGACGGCGCAGGCCGTTGCGGATGCCCTGAGCATCTGGCGCAACGATGCCGCAGTCGAGCTCAATAAGCTCGTCGCAGAGGGAAAGCTGCGGCGGGTCGGCAAGAAAAACGTGCGTTTCTTCCCCGCATCGGAGGAGACGGCGGACATCCGGCCGGAGCCGGCCGTGCAGGAGGAGCCGCCGCAGGCAGAGGAGGAGACCGGACAGTACCGGGCGTTCTCCGGCCTTGTCGGCGCGGACGGCAGTCTGAAATATCAGCTGCGGGTCGCCATGGCGGCCGTTGCCTATCCCCCGAACGGCCTGAATATGCTCATCACCGGCTCGACCGGCAGCGGCAAGAGCCATTTTGCCCGAACGATCTGGGAATACGCAAAGGAGACGAAGGCGCTTTGCGGCGCGCATGCACCGATTCCCTTCGTGGAGTTCAACTGCGCGGAATATGCGGACAATCCGCAGCTGCTGCTGTCCCACCTGTTCGGCTATAAAAAGGGCGCGTTCACGGGCGCGCTCGAGGATAAGCCGGGTCTTGTGGAGCAGGCGAACGGCGGCATTCTGTTCCTCGACGAGATCCACGGCCTGTCGTCGACCGGGCAGGAGATGTTTTTCTCCCTGCTCGACACGGGCGTGTTCCGCCGCGTCGGCGACAATACGCCTCGCACCTCGCGCTTCATGCTCATCGGCGCGACGACAAAGCCGCTGACCGATCTGCTCGAGACGTTCCTGCGCCGTATGCCGGTGCTCATCTCCATGCCGACGCTCTCGGACCGCCCGATGAAGGAGCGGCTGGAGCTGGTGGAGCATTTTTACGCAGAGGAGGCCGCCCACATCGGCCGCACGCTGCGCATCCAGAAGGGCGCGCTCAACAGCATTCTGGACTATTCGCTGCATTCCAATTTGGGCGTTCTGAAGAATCTGGTGCAGCTGTCCTGTGCCAAGGCGTTCCTGCGCGAGAACGTTGCGGGGAACCGGACGGGGGAGATCGCGGTCACGTTTTCTGACCTCTCGTTCCAGACCTATAACGTCTCGGCCGAGACGGAAAAATACGCGCACGGCGACCTGCATTTTGCGGAGGATCTTGTCGTGCCGAACCAGCGCATCCAGAGCAGCGCGGCGGACGTTGCCTCGTTCGTCGATGTCTATGACTTTGTGGAATCGCGCCTGTCCGGCGAGCAGGAGCAGCACCATGACGCCGGAAATCTGCAGCAGATCATTGCTGCGGAGATCGATAATTATTATGTGGACATGGAGCGGGCCCTGCAGGCCCCGGATGTCGACCGCAGCCTGCTCGACAGCGTGCTGTTCCCCGGCAGCATCGGCATCTGCAGCGAGTTTCTCAGCCGGGCCTCTTATGCGCTCAACCATGTCTATCCGTCCATTGCGGCGACGCTGCTTGCCATGCATCTCAGCCAGTATGTCAGCCGCATGCGCTCAGAGCAGCCGGCCTTCCCGCTGAGCGTGCGGGGCGGCCTGCAGGGCTACGGCGCGGAGCTGGACTTCCTGCGGGAGAACCGGCAGTGGCTGGCGCAGGCTATCAAGGTGCACATCTCGACTGACGAGATGAACTGCCTTGCCGTCCTGCTGCGTCAGGCGGGCAAAAAGCGGGAGAAGCCGCCGGTCTGGCTGACGCTGGCCTCCGGCAGCGACGGCGTGGCGGCCGGTATGGCGCGCCATCTCAACGCCGTCTATGACACAAATCACGTCCACTGTGTGGATTCCGCACGGGGCGGCAGCCTGTTCCAGTCCCTGTGCGACCATATCGCAACATTCCACGGCGAGGCGGGCAACCTGATCTTCACGGATATGAAGGTGCTCACCACGCTGGAGCCGGAGCTGACGAAGGCGACGGGCGTGCCGTGCCGGGTCATCCCCATTCTGGAGCAGCGTCTGCTGCTTGAGGCGAGCCGCCTGACGCTGCATCCGGCGCAGCAGGACCTCAACGAGCTGCGGGATCAGATCCTTGAGGCCTATTTCCGGCAGATGAGTCATCTGTTCCAGACCTCCGGCCTCGATCTGCTCGCGCTGCGGGAAAAGTACGCGGAGCAGACGCCGGAAAAGGTTATTCTGTCGACCTGCATCACCGGCATCGGCAGCGCCCGCACCATTCAGGAGATCCTGCAGAAGCGGCTTGCCTATATCCCGCGCCTGCACGTCGTCGCGGTCAGCGCGCTCGACAGCGTGGAAAAGCTGGCCGAGCAGTACGGAAGCTCCCTGCGGCTCGTGGTCGGCACGGTGGAGCCGAACATCCCCGGCGTGCCGTTCATTACGGCGGACCGCGTGTTCAGCCGGGAGGGCATCATGGCCATCGCCTCCATCGTGGACGATTGGGGCATGGACACCAAGCAGATGCTCTCCGGGCAGGAGGAGACCTCCGGCGGCGAGACGATCAGCCTGCTGGCGCAGAGCCTGCGCTATATCGCGCCCCATGTTGAGCAGCAGCTGGTCATCGACTGCATCGAGACCATGACGCGCCAGCTCGAGACCGGCTATTACCGGCGGGCCCTGCCGCAGGATGTGCGCGTGCGGCTGTTCATGCACGCGGCGTCTATGCTGGAGCGCATCGTCAACGGCAATCCGCTCGCGATGGAGCCGGAGCACGAGGAACTCATCCGCCAGAACGCGGCATGGTTTGAGCGCCTGCAGGCCCTGATCGCGGCGTCGTTTGCGTCGTTCGGTCAGGAGATCCCGCGGGCCGAGGCATTCTATTTTATGCTGTCGCTGCCGCAGACGCTCGAATGAGCTGCGGCACGTCAAAATACGAAAATTGAAACAGGAGATATGAAACATGGTCAGTCAGAAAGTTACAGTCATGAATGCGTCGGGCCTGCATGCGCGCCCGGCAAACGCCTTTGTGAAGGAAGCGGTCCGTCACGCGGGCTGCAACATCCTCATCAAGAAGGACGGCAAGACCTACATGGGCAAGTCCATCGTTTCCGTGCTCTCCGCCTGCGTGAAGTGCGGTACGGAGATCGAGCTGGTCGCCGATGGCAACGATGAGGCACAGGCGCTGCAGGATATGGTGAGCGCCGTGAACTCCGGCCTGGGCGAATAAGACCGATTTTGTACGAATGAAACAGTGAGGTGGCAGGAACATCATGAAATGGCAAGGCAAGGGCGTGTCGGAGGGACTCGCCATGGCGCAGATCCATCTGTTTACGCCGAAGCTCCCGGAGATTTCGCGCCAGCCTGCGGCTGACGCCGAGGCGGAGGTCGCAAAGCTCGAAGCAACGCTGGCGGCTGCGGAGGAGGAGCTGCGCGGTCTCTATGAGACCGCAAAGGAGAAGATGGGCGAGCAGGAGGCGGAGATCTTCGACGCCCACCTGACGATCCTCGGCGACGAATACTCCGTCCGGGAGCCGATCATCCAGCGCATCCGCGAGCAGAAGCAGAATGCCGCCGCAGCGATCACGGACCAGTTCGACGAGCTGGCGCAGATGTTCCGCTCCCTCGGCGACGAGCTGATGGCAGAGCGCGCCGCGGACGCCGAGGACCTCAAGCAGCAGCTGCTGCGCATCTGCCTCGGCTGCGGGCGGCAGGACCTGTCCGTGCTGCCGGGCGATGTGATCGTGCTGGCGGAGGAGCTGACGCCGTCCGACACCGTGCGCATGGATACGGCCCACGTCAAGGGCATCGCCACGAGGCTCGGCGGCGCGACGGCGCACAGCGCCATCATTGCGCGCACGCTCGGCATCCCGGCCGCTACCGGGATCGACGGCTGGCAGACAGAGGCACTGAACGGACATATGGCCATCCTCGACGGCGCGGACGGTACCCTGACCGTCGACCCGACGGATGAGGAGACGGCGTGCTATCAGTGCCGCAAGGCGCAGGCCGACTGCGAAGCACAGGCGCTCGAGGCCTTCCGCACCAGCCCCTCGCAGACAAAGGACGGCGCGGCGCTTGAGATCTGCGCGAACATCGGCACGCCGCAGGAGGCGCAGCAGGCCATGAAATACGGCGCGGACGGCGTCGGCCTGTTCCGCAGCGAGTTCCTGTTTATGGACCGCGACGCTCTTCCTACGGAGGACGAGCAGTTTGAGGCCTATCGCACGGCGGCGCAGACAATGGCGGGCAAGCCGCTCATCATCCGCACGCTGGATGTCGGCGGCGACAAGAAGCTGCCGACGCTCGAGCTGCCGCATGAGGACAATCCCTTCCTCGGCTTCCGCGCCATCCGCATGACGCTCAGCCATCCGGAGATCTTCCGGCCGCAGCTGCGCGCCATTCTCCGCGCGGCTGCCTATGGCGACGTGCGCGTCATGTTCCCGATGATCGGCTCCATGGATCAGCTCCGCGAGGCAAAGGCACTGCTGCGTGAGCAGGAGCAGACGCTGCAGGCGGAGGGCGTTCCGACCGGCACTGTAAAGGTCGGCATGATGGTGGAGATCCCGGCAGCCGCCGTTCTGGCAGAGGAGTTCGCAAAGGAAGTTGACTTCTTCTCCATCGGCACGAACGACCTGACGCAGTATACGCTTGCGGTCGAGCGCGGCAACGCCGCTGTGGCACACCTCTATGCGCCGGAGCATCCGGCCGTGCTGCGGCTCATCGCCATGACGGCGCAGGCCGCTGCAGAGCGGCACATTCCCTGCGGCATGTGCGGCGAGGCGGCTGGCGACCCGAAGCTGGCCCCGGCCTTTGTCGGTATGGGCGTGAATGAGCTTTCCATGAGCCCGCGCCGCGTTCCGGCTGTCCGGAAGCTCCTGAGCGGGCTGACGATGGACGAGTGCCGTCAGGCCGCAGAAAAATTTCTGCATCCGTAAGAAAAATGTTTTTCCGGTTTTCTGACGGAAAAATGCTGAAATATCAGCTGATTTTTGAACATTCCAACAGAAAAACTGAACCGGACCGAAAAAAGCCCGCGAATTACTACCTGTAGTGGCACGGAAATTGCATATAAAATAGGGCGTAGGGGAAAGTCAGAATCGGGCGGCATGGGCCGCCTCTGAAAGCCCCAAGACTTCAGTGTGAAAGGGAAGTGCCACAATGAACTATCAGGATCATGTGGTCGTGCTGACCGGCGCAAGCGGCGGCATCGGCTCTGCGATGGCAAAGAAATTTACAGACCTCGGCGCGAAGGTCGCGCTGCTGGATATTACGGTTGACCGCGTACAGGCTCTGGCCGACAAGCTCGGCCTCGGCAGTGACCGCGCCTTCTGCGCGGCGGTCGATGTTTCCAATGAAGAATCCGTCAAGGCGACGGTCGACGCGATCGTAAAGCACTTCGGCCGGATCGACGTTCTGGTCAATGCCGCCGGGATCCCCGGCCCGAGCGCCCGCGTGGAGGATTACTCCTTCTCCGATGCAAAGAAGGTGCTCAGCGTCAATCTGTTCGGTACCTTCCTGATGATGCATACCGTTCTGCCCGTCATGCAGGCGCAGAAGCACGGCGCGATCCTGAACTTCGGTTCCGTGTCCGGCGTCGTCGGCTATCCGTTTGAAAGCGCCTACGGCGCGAGCAAGGCGGCCATCATCCATCTGACGAAGAACGCCGCCAGCGAGAACGGCGGCAACGGTGTGCGCATCAATGCGATCTCGCCGGGCTGGGTCAAGACGAACATGATGGCGACCATTCTGGACAGCTATAAGAACGTCGGCTTCGACAACGCCGACGAGAATGTTACGCTTGGGCCGATGGGCCGTCCGGGCACGCCGGAGGAGATCGCAAATGTCGCGGCCTTCATCTGCTCCGAGGAAGCTTCCTATGCCAACGGCTCGAACTTCCTTGTTGACGGCGGCATGACGCTGGTCTGATCGGAGGGAAATCCAATGGCAGCACAGAATGAAAAGCTCCGGGTCGTTGTCGTCGGCGGTGTGGCCGGCGGCGCATCGGCTGCGGCGCGCGTCAAGCGCCTGAACGAAAATGCGGACGTCGTGGTGTTTGAAAAGGGCAGCGACGTGTCGTTTTCCAACTGCGGCCTTCCGTATTATCTGAGCGGCACGGTGGAGGACAGCGAGGACCTCATCATGATGACCCCGGCGGCCTTCCGGAAGAAGCATGACATCGATGTGCGTGTGCATTCCGAGGTCGTGTCCATCGACCGCGAGAAGAAGACCGTCACCGTGCGCAGCACGGAGACCGGCGAGACGTATGAGCAGCCCTATGACAAGCTCGTCCTGTCGCCGGGCGCAAACCCCATCGTTCCGCCTGCCCTGAAGGGCGCGGACCGTGAGAATGTGTTCACCATCCGCAATGTCCGCGACATCGTCGCGCTCAAGACATTTCTGGATAAGCCCGAGACGAAGCATGTCTTCGTGGTCGGCGGCGGCTTTATCGGTATCGAGGCTGCGGAAAATCTGCAGCTGGCCGGGAAGGACGTCACGCTGGCGGAGCTGTCCGGTCAGATCCTGCAGCCGTTTGACGAGGATATGGTCCAGATCCTGCACAAGGAGCTGGATGACCACGGCGTTAAGCTCCTGCTGCACACGAACGTGCAGGCGATCACGGAGCAGGGCGTGACGGTCGAGCGGAACGGCGCGCAGGAGACCTATTCTGCCGACGCGGTCGTTCTGGCCATCGGCGTCTTCCCCGAGACGAAGCTCGCGGCTGCGGCCGGGCTCGAGATCGGTAAGACCGGTGCGATCCATGTGAACGAAAATTATCAGACGAACGACCCGGATATCTACGCGGTCGGCGATGCAATCGAGGTCTATGACCCGCAGACCCATGTCTGGCGCAAGCTTGCGTTGGCCGGCCCTGCGCAGTTCGAGGCGCGCGCCGCTGCGGACCACATCTGCGGCATCACGAGTCCGAACCACGGCTTTGCTGGTGCCCTGTGCCTGCGCGTGTTCGGTCAGAACGCCGCAGCCGTCGGCATCAGCGAGGCGCTTGCCGCCCGCTCCGGCCTCCACGCGGACAGCGTGCTGATCTTCCCGGGCGATAAGGTCGGTATCATGCCGGATTGGCACTATATGTCCCTGAAGCTCATCTTTGAGCGCCCAACGGGCCTGATCCTCGGCGCGCAGGCGATCGGGGAGGGCGACGTCGTCGGCCGCATGAACGTCATCGCGGCGATGATCCGCATGCATGCGACGGTCTATGACCTCAAGGACATGACGCTGTGCTATTCTCCGGTCTACAGCACGGCGAAGGACCCCGTCAATCAGGCGGCGCTCGTTGCCATCAATGTGCTCGAGGGCCAGTTCCGTCAGGTCCATGTGTCCGAGGTGCGCTCCCTTGTGGAGTTCGGCGCGTATATCGTCGATGTCCGCGAGGAGGGCGAGTACGCCGAGGGCCATCTCGTCGGCTCCCATAACATCCCGCTGACGCAGCTGCGCGCGCGGATGGAGGAAATTCCGAAGGATGTTCCCGTGTACCTGCACTGCCGCTCGAGCCAGCGGAGCTATTACGCGCTCTGTTGCCTGCGCGGCCATGGCTACCACAACCTGACGAACATCAGCGGCTCGTTCCTCGGTATCAGCCTCTATGAGTATTTCCATGATAAGTCCGAGGGCCGCAAGCCCATCGTGACCGCATACAACTTTGACTGAGCGGGAGGAGCTATGGAAAATACGATGACAGAGGCGCGTGCAGACGCGCTGATGGAGGACGGCTTCCACTGCTCGCAGTGTGTGTTCCCGTATGCGGCATTCCGCCTCGGCATGGACCGCGATGAGGCGCTCCGCCTGAGCGCAGGCCTCGGCGGCGGCTGCTTCCACGGCGACTCGTGCGGTGCAGTGACCGGTGCTGCCATGGCACTCAGCATCGTGTTCGGCTTTGATCGGCCGAATGCGGAGGAAGCGGATAAGCTGCTGATCGAAAAGGTCCACGAATTCCAAAAGCGTTTTCTGGAGGAGAACGGCTCGTTGCTCTGCCGCCAGCTGCTCGGCGGTTACGACAAGGCTGATCCCGATGCCGTCGCTCCGGATGATGCCTATGATAACTGCGCACGCTACTGTGCGTCGGCCTGCCGGATCCTGGATTCCCTGATCGGCGACCGTTACATCCGATAAGAGTTAAGAAACGAGGTTTTTCCAATGGCAAAACTGGATTTATTGGAAAAGAAAAGCATCATCGGCATGATCCACACGCTGGCACTGCCCGGCACGATGGATTACTGCGGGGATATGACGAAGGTTATCGACCGCGCCCTTGCCGATCTGCATGCCATGCAGAATGCAGGCGTTGACGCCGTGATTGTCGAGAATTTCTGCGACCATCCCGCCGGAACGAAGCTCGAGCCGGAGCAGATGGCTGCCCTGACCGCCGTGGCCACGGTCGTGGCGCGCGAGGCGACCATCCCGGTCGGCATTGATGCGGCGTTCTGTGATCCGATGGCGAGTCTGGCCATCGCCGTGGCTGTCGGCGCGACGTTTATCCGCGTGCCGGTGTTCGTTGACACGGTCGTGACGTCTGACGGTATCGTCAAGCCCTGCGCCAGAGAGCTGCAGCGCTACCGCAAGCTGCTCGGCGCGGAGAACATCGCTCTCCTGTGCGATATCCAGACGAAGCACACGTTCATGCTCAGCAGCGCCATCTCCATTGAGGAGAGCGCCCTGATGGCAACGGAGTGCGGCGCGGATGCCCTCATCATCACGGGCGCGCACACCGGCTCCGCCTCTCCGCTCGAGACCATCCGCCGCGTGCGCGAAGTCACGAAGCTCCCGCTCATCGCGGGCAGCGGCGTCAATGCGCAGAATGCAGCCGACCAGCTGTCTCTCGTCGAGGCCGCCATCGTCGGCTCGGCCATGAAGCCGCACGGCAAGGCGGAGGAGCCCATCGACGAGGCTCTGGCAGCCAAGCTCATGCAGAGCGTCAAGGCCTGCCGCTGATCCCTTTGCGTCTTTATGGGCAGCTCCGCTGCTCTGAAGCATATCCCAGCATTCATCATGTAAGGAAGGAGGTATAAAGCATGCGCAATGTCGTTTTGACTCGTGTTGATGAGCGCCTGATCCACGGTCAGGTCATGACCTCGTGGCTGAAGCTCTGCAACGCGAATGTCATTCTCATCATCGATGCCGGTTCCGCCTCAAACGCGTTCCTGAAGCGGATCCTGTTTGCGGCTGCACCCAAGGATGTGGAGCTGCAGGTCATGAATGAGGCAGATGCCGCCGCCTATCTGAAGGAAGATTCTCCCGCCGGAGAAAAGGTCCTTGTTCTTTCGAAGACTCCGCAGCCTCTGCTGGCCATGGTCCGAAGCGGCATCGAGATCAAGGAGATCATCCTCGGCAATATGGGCGGCGCGCCCGGCAGAAAGCACTTCAACAAGAGCATTTCCGCCAGCGCGGACGAGATTCAGGCATTCCGTGATCTTGTGGACGCCGGCGTATACGTCTACTGCCAGATGGTCCCGTCCGATGCGAAGGAAGACGTCAAGAAGCTGTTGAAGTAAACGGCAGGTCCCACGCCTGAGCCCCGCTCCCGGAGCTCAGAACCCAAAGGCGGCACCGCTTTTGCGGTGAAGCCCAAAATAGAAATAAGGAGAGAGAACTTGTGAATATCAGTATCCTGCAAATTTGCCTGATCTCGTTGTTCTATTGCTTCTCGAACATCAGCTGGCCGTTTGGTTCCATGGGCCAGTGGGCAACGATCAACCGTCCGCTCGTTGGCGGTCTTGTCGTCGGCCTGATCCTCGGCAACCCGGTTCAGGGCACGATCATCGGCGCGACCATCAACGTCATCTACCTCGGCCTCGTCTCCGCCGGCGGCTCTCTGCCTGCTGACTCCGGCATGGCCGGTATCATGGGTACTACATTCGCTCTGATCGGCGGCCTCGATACGAACACCGCTCTGGCACTGGCCGTTCCTATGGGCCTTGTCGGCGCCGTGATCGAAGTTCTGACCATGACCGGCCAGTGCATGCTCATTCCTCTGGCTGACAAGTGGATCGAGCAGGGCAAGTCCAAGCTCGTTATCTGGGCAAACACCTGGATTCCGTACATTGTCAAGTCCATTATCCGTTTCATCATCGTCTTTGTCATCCTGTACTTCGGCTCCAATGCCCTCGACAGCGTGACGAATGCACTGAGCGGCCGCGTCCTCGATGCACTGAGCGTCATGGGCGGCATGCTTCCGGCAGTCGGCGTCGGCATGATGCTGCTGTCCATCTTTAAGGGCAATGCCCGCTGGTTCCTGTTCCTCGGCTTCCTTGCCACGAGCTTCCTCGGCCTGAACACCATCGCCGTGGCATTCATCTTCCTCATCGTTGCTGTCCTGATGGTCGGCTTCACGGAGAGCGATTTTGCCGGCTTCAAGAGCATCCAGCAGAATAACGATCTTTCCTATCAGTACTTCACCAAGAAGGACCTGCGTCATTCCTGGTACCTGTGGCATTGGTTCTGCGAGTCCTGCTACAACTACGAGAGAATGCAGGGCCTCGGCTTCTGCACCGCTATGATCCCGCTGCTGCGCAAGATCTACAAGGGCGATGATGAGGCCATGATCGCTGCTATGAAGCGTCAGTCCATGTTCTTCAACACCGACCATGACTTCGGCGGCATGATCCTCGGCATCTGCGCCTCCATGGAGGAGCAGAAGCGCTCCGGCGCCGACATCCCCGACGAGGCGTTCGTCGCCCTCAAGTCCGGCCTGATGGGCCCGTGCGCCGGTATCGGCGACACTCTGTCTCAGGTCGTTCTGCTTCCCGTTCTGTCCGTTATTTTCATCAACCTCGCAACGCAGGGCGCTGTCTGGGCTCCGATCGCCTACACCGTTCTGTTCATGGCCATCTTCTATGGTGTCGGCTACTGGATGCTGAACGTCGGCTATAAGAGCGGCGGCGAAGCTGTTCTGAAGCTCATGGAGAGCGGCATTTTTGACAAGGTCGTCAAGGTTGCGAATATCCTCGGCTGCGCGGTCTGCGGCGCGCTGATCTGCAGCTATGTTTCCTTCAACTGGAATGTCGTCATGATGCGCGAGGGCGTCGAGGTCTTTAACCTCCAGACCGGCGTGTTTGACGCGATCCTTCCCAACATGATGCCGCTGCTTCTCACGATGGGCGTTTATGGCCTGTCCAAGAAGGGCGTCAAGAGCTCCTACATCACCTTCGGCACGATGCTGCTCGGCTTCGTGCTCGGCCTGCTCGGCGTGATCGCCTAATTCAGGCAAAAACTCTGGCCGCCGTGCCCACACTGCTGTCGGCAGGAAACTGCCGACAGCGTCGGCGGCCCCCGAATTCATCAATTCTGCGGCAGTTTCTGCCGCTGATAATAAGGAGGATTTCTTATGAGAATCAGCAATGTCGGTCTGTTTGTCAAGGATCTGGAAGGCGCCAGAAAGTTCTTTGAGGACTTCTTCGGTGCGCAGGTCCATGCCACCTACGAAGAGGATGACGGCTACAAGTCTTACATCATGAAGTTCGACGAGAACCCGAAGCTGGAGCTGATGTCCAAGCCGACCGTCGTCGACGAGAAGAAGGACCCGAACCGTACCGGCTTTGTGCACATCTGCATCAAGGTCGACTCCCGCGAGAAGCTCGACGAGATCATCGCAAAGTTCAAGGCTGCCAACTACACCATCCTCTATGAGCCGGCAACGAACGGCGGCAATGAGGTCCGCGCCATCACGTTTGAGGACAACATCCTCGAGGTCTGCTGCTAAATGGCAACACCGCACAATTACATCTTCGGCCTTCGCCGGATATTTTTCGCCGATCCTTCGGTTCGAAAAGATAGAAATACACAAAGTATTCCTGCACTTTTCAAACCTTGCCTCGACAAAAAATCTCTCGCTGAATGCGCTCGCTGAATTGTGCGGTTCTGCCCAAAATCATCGAAGGAGAAATTACAATGAGCGAAAAGAGCAAGCTGTTTTTTAATGGCAAGAAGAAAGTTATCGGCATGGTCCACCTGCTGCCGCTTCCCGGCAACGCTGCCTACCAGAACAACAAGGAAGAGATCGTGAAGAACGCCATCGAGGATGCGCACACCCTCATCGATTGCGGCGTTGACGCCATCATGCTCGAGAACTTCAGCGATTGGCCCCAGTACAGCACCGAGATCCCCCTCGAGGCCTATTCCCTGATGGTCAGCATCGCCACCCGCATCCGCGAGTTCTGCAAGATCCCGTTCGGCGTCAACATCGAGATGAACGCCTTCGTGCAGGAGTGGGCCATGGCCTACGCCGTCGACGCTGACTTCATCCGCTTTGAGGCCTATGTCGACAACCGTGCCGGTTCCTTCGGCTACATCGAAGCCTGCTCCACGCCGCTTGCCAAGATCCGTCAGGACTATCCGTCCGACACCATGATCTTTGCTGACGTCCACACCGCCGAGACCTATGGCGTTCCGAATGTCGCCATCAACGAGCTGGCTGGCAATGCCAAGGGCCACGATGCCGATGCTGTTATCGTCACCGAGAACGACCTCAACAAGAAGATCACCCCGGCGGACGTCAAGTCCATGCGCGAAGAGATGGGCGATTTCCCCATCATCGTCGGCGCAGGCGTGAAGCCGAACAACGTTCTGGACTACATGGAGTACTGCGATGCCGTTATCGTCGGCCGCGGCTTCAAGACCGGCGACCGCGTTGACGCGAAGCTCGTCAAGGAGTTCATGGAGATCGTCCACAGCAAGTTCAACTGATTTTTGCCCCCTCATTCACCTTTCAGATCGATAGAAAGCGCCGCCCCGGGAGACCCACCGGGGCGGCGCGCAGTTTATGGGAAGCCCTCAGGCACTTTTTGACAAGCGAATTCTAACTGGATTTAGCAGAACGGAATGTACTCTGCGCTGCTGAACGGCTTAGGCGGGCGGCCTTTCCTTGCCGGCATGATCGGCATTTATCGGGCTCTATGTCAATCGTTGGGGTAGAGGCAAAGAACACAATCATCCAAGACCGTGTCGGGGTGCTTAGCCCCGGCGCGGTTTTTTCGGTACACCGCTGCAGAAAAGGATCCGATTTCTGATGTTCCGAAAGTTCCGCATCCCGAAGCAGACGCGCTTGAGGACCTTCGTTTTGTTGTTGCAGCCCTCGATGAAGCCGTTGGACCAGGGGACGTCCATGGAGTTCAGGATCTCCTGAAACCAGTTGCGGTACGCCGTGACGCAGGCCTGAAATTCCGGAAGATCCATACTCATGGTAAAGAATTTTGTCTCTATGCTCAACCTTAAAGCAGTTTGCTCCCTGCACACTTTCTATCCCGCGGACTGCGTCAGCACACATGCCAGTGTGCTTTGCGACATGAACGGCAGGCAAATGCCGCTCTCGCCCGCGCCGATCAGCAGCTCCGTGCCGCTCGGGCTGATCAGGAGGGGATACGTCTCACACAGATACATCGGGCCGTCCGTGACACCGTAGTTTTTACCGCCAACAAGCGATATGTTGATCGTTACATAACTCAGACCGTCCGGAATGGTCTGAATCGTCCAGGAACCGCTCCACATCTCCTCAAAGTCCTTGCTGTCTTTGTATGCCCAATCCAGATCGACCGAGCCGCCCGTCTCATCCCCAGGATAAAAGCGCAGCGAGAAACAGGCATAGCGGTTGGTTTCCCCTACCATGGTTTCTGTGACCCAACCCATGCCTGAACGCTGTGAACCGGCAAGGCCGAGCGCGGTCATGCCTGTCCAGCCATCAGAAAGCCAGTCGGCAAATTCGGGCGGAGCGTTATACCAGGCATATTCCGTAAAGTCAAACGAAAGATAGTCGCCAGCTTCCGATATACACGGCGCAAGATGGCTCATCGCATCGAGCGATGGGTACCATTCGCAGGTGTTCCCGTTGTTGTCGGTGATGAAGACCTGGGTGTCGGCTTCATATGCAATGCCATCGAGATTTGCAAAGAGCAGCACCGGTTCGCCGCTCTCTGACCGGTAGAGTACATCCGTGACCTCATCGGTCTTCGTTTTTTCATTCCACTGCACACGGTTGATCACAACTGTTGCGTTTTCGTCGACCGGCACGATGCAGTACAGATGCCCCGCACCGCCGATGATGTGCTCCGCATCGATCTCCGCGATGAAGGGGTATTCCAGCAGCAGGGCCGCATTGGTTTCCCCAAGCCACGCGGGAAAACCTGCTTCGAATCCCTCCTCAAAAAGCCCGCCGACATAGCCGAGATATGCCATCCCGAACATCGTCTGCGAAAAATCAATCTTATCCCGTAGCCATAGCAGCGAGTTTTTACCTTCCTCTGAGCCAATATACTGCGCCTGCTGCGGTTCTGTGGCCTCGCTATGCTGCGCCCGCTGTGATTCCGTAATCTCGCTGTGCTGCGTGGGATCCTCCGATTGGGTTTCCGAGGCTTGCCCGGCAAGCGTTTCAGGCAATGTGGCACTGTCGGAGCCCTTGAGCTGCTGAATTTGCGCGCAGGCGCAAAGCAACAGCAGCAGAGCCACCGCCAGCAACAGCGCAAGTACTTGCTTGTGTGTTGTTTTCATAGCCGCTCCTTTCAGATCAGAATTTTCCGCTTCGGCCCGAACCGCCGCCGCCGGATTCGCTGCGACTGCTTCCTCCGCTGGAGGAGCTGCGCTCGATCTTCCGGCTGGAGGTCGTCTTATGGGTAAAACGATCTGTTTGCTCCGTAAGCCGGAGCCCCGCGGCGACGTAGGCGTTTGCGGTTGCTTTTTCTGATACATTGTCCATTTTCTGCCATATCACAGCAACGATCGCGATTGCCGCCAGCAGAGAAAGACCGATTACGACAAGCATCGGAAAAAACAAGCTCGCCCGGACGGGCTTCCCGTTTGCCGCCTTTTCCAGATAGACTCTGCATTCCTTGACGTAATCCTCAAAGCCGCCGTACCAGTCGTCCTCGCCGAAATTGTCGAGGAAGACCTTTTCCAGCTTCTCCTGACCATAGCTGTTGAAGGCATATTCGCAGTGTGAGCCATAGCAGAACATTGCCCAGTCGCGGTCAGCCATGCTGAGCAGGAGCATGATCCCATCGCGGTTCGGCCCTTCCCCCATGGTGTATTGATGGTAGATGGTGTAGGTCGCCTTATAGACGCCTTCAGAATGGAAGTCCCGATAGTCCTCCACGGTTACGATGTATACACCGACCCCATACTTTTGGGAGACGCTTTCCGCCATCTTTTCCAGCAGCATTTTTTCGCTTTCGCTGAGAAGTCCGGCAGTGTCCGTCACACAAGAAAGCTGTGCACCTGTCTGCTCAGCCGCAGCCATGCTCACGCAGAATACAAGCACCAACAGAAACGCCAACAGGAGGCGGCATATTCTTTTTTTCATATCTCAGCCCTCCCTAGCGTACCAAAAGCAGCAGCGCAGTCACGCTGATTGCGATAAGAAGTGCCGCGATCGCCGCAAACAGGCCGACGACCCGTTTCGTGCTGACGGGAAGCTTGCCTACCAGCTTGCCTGTCTGACCGTTCATGGCAAAGAGGAAATCTTTTCCCTCCCATCTTGTATTCAGGACCCAGACGGGCAGCAGCGCGTAATGCACCTTGCCGCGCTTCAAGTGGATATCCCGGCTTGTTTCATTGCAGGAGGTGTAGCCAGAAACCGTGCGTTCCAGCGCAGACACCAGCGAGCCTGCGCAGCGCTTGTCCGCCCGCTCTCGGCTGTCTTCAACGCTGACATCGTATTTATCCGCCAGAAATCCGGGCAGATACGCTGTGGAAAACGGCTTTAAGTCCGCATAGTTGAACGGTTCGATGGAGTCCATGTAATCATCCGGCATTTTGCTCGACGCATCCACCGGGATTTTTTCAAAGCTGATAGAACCGGCGCGGCGTACATCGTAGTGACTTATCTCCGTGACCTCATAATCTCCCGAGGTGTACTTATGTACCGTGGTGGCATGAAACTCCGCGCTTCCGCTGGCCTCGCCGTCGTACATCCAGAAGGGGACATACACGCCCTTGATCTCCTGCAAATGGTTGGCTTTGGAGAAGGTCGACGGCAGCAGAGGCTTTTTGAGATAGTGCTTCTTCAGCGCCTGAATGGCATCCTCCTTGCTCAACTTGAAGGGCAGCACAAAATCGGGCTTTAAGATGCCGCTGAACTGCCCCGGAATCACAGACGGATTTCCGCAGTATGGGCAGGACGTGGCTGCGGTCGTTGCGTCACAAATCAGCTCTGCCCCGCACGATGGGCAGCAGTAGGTTTTCATACTGTCTGCGTCCGCACCCCAGTTCTCGCTCAGGCCGGAGGTATCCCAGTTAGAGCCGTCTGCGGCAGTCTGTTGCTCTTTCGCTTCGGCAGATTTTTGAGCCGCTTCCGTTTCTTCCTGCTTTCGCGCTGCTTCTGCTGCTTTCGCTTCTTTTTTCGCGTAGAGCGCTTCAATTTCTGCGATATCGAAGCTTGAGCCGCAGTAATCGCACTCCAGCCTGCCGGATTCTCCTACAAAATGGAGCGGTGCCGTACAGGCGGGACATTGATAATTTGTGATTTGTGTTGCCATGTTCCTTCCTCGTTTCCTGTGTCGGGGCCAGACGGCACCTCAGCCCTGCTCTCTGCGGTAAGTCATCCCGCCGCCCAATATGACCGCGTTTTGCGTATCGTACAGGAGGTGCAGATCCGCCGCTGCATGGTCGCTGTTTCTCAGCACGATTTCCTGCAGGTGCTCTGCCACATCCTCATTGTATTCGCCGCCGGAATACGGCGTCTGAAACGCGGACTCGACGCGCAGCTCCCAGCCGTTCCACATTTGCTCCGTCCCGCTGCGCCACAGCTCCGCCGCGCGCAGCTCGCTCCCATCTGCGTCTGTGGAAAACACATATTTTTGCAGGCCATCCTCGGAGATCCACGTTCCCTCGAGCAGCGCAAAAACATTGCGTGTCTGCTCATGCTCGGCGCGCTCCCGCTCTGCCTGCTCCTGCCGCTCCGCGTCGCTGTAATACCGCGCCTCGTCGCCCAGCGTCATCATACCGTAGTCCAGCCAGAAAGTATCCGCCAGCCACGCAAACTGCGGTGAGTCCAGATAGCGCAGATGATAGACCGTATCGTGGTCTTTATCCTCGATCGTGAGTCCACTGATTTGTTCTGCAAAATCCGCCTGAACTGTCAGAACACCGTTTTGGAACGTATGCTCAAACTGATCGCCCAGATCTTCAAAATTTGCGTCGTAGCAGCGGATGGGATTGTCCTTGAACTGCCCGCCGCGGTAATAGAGCTCCATGACGCCCGGGCTGTAAACGGTTTTTTTGATGTGAAGACTGTCAAAAAGGAGCGCGGTCTCCGGGTACTGATAGGTGCGCACGTCAGCACCGCCGCAGGCGGTCAGGCCGAGCAGCCCCATCCACAGGCTTGCCGTGATGAGGAATGTTTTGAGCTTCACAGCATCACCTCCGCTTTTTTCGCAAATAACCGGATTCTCCCGCTCCAAATTGGGGCGGGAGACGGTTTTCATATAAATTCTCAGAAAGATGCCGCCATTACTGGAACGTCATGTTATTGAGAATGATGTCGGGCATCGTTCCCGGAACGCAGTCCATATTCCGAAGCCCGATGGAAAGGGCGCGGCCGTCGTCAAGCTGTGCGATATACTGAATCCAATCATAGCCGATGTTTCTGTAGGTGCGGCCGCGGAACGTGATACCGCCGATCACACGGTCTTCGATATCCTGATAGTTCTCGAAGTCGTCCTTGTAGAAATCAAATTTTTCAACGTTCTCTCTTACCTCAAACTGGATGGAGCCCGCACCGAACGCTGTGGGATCGTCATTTTCCACCAAGCAGCGCTTGCCCTCATCATACGACCAGCCAGAGACCGGGATCTTCGTCATGATTTTGACCTTAACATCGTCTTTTGCAAACTGGGTGACTTCCACGGAGAAGTCCTGCATCTCGGCGTTCGCAGACGCTGCCTAGTTTGCCTCTGCGGCTTCCGCCTTTACCGTGTCAAGATACCTCGCGATGGCCTCCGTGCCGGAGAAGCCGCTGGTATTGAATCCGCTTACCGTATAAACGCCTGACACAGTTTCTTTGAAATTGACGTAGATGAAATGGGATTCGTCATCCTCAGAGATCCATTTGTAGTAGCGGTAGTTTGCCTTCATGTGGTCGCTGTACTCTTCCTTGACAAACCGGCCTTTTACACCGAAGTAGGCAGCAATATCATCGTAGGTTGCGTCGAAAATATTCTTATTGACCTCATTCATCCAGACATAGCCCTTCTGTACCTGTTCTTCGGTTACAATGCCGTCTCCGCCGGACGTTTCCCCGCCAGGGTTCGACGTCGTAGTGCCCATATTGCCGCTTCCGGCCGGAGCATCCGCTCCGATGCTGTCAGGCATGGACTTGCCCGCGTCGATCAGCGGCAGATACCAGTCGGCATAGAGATATGGGCGGTTTTCCTCCTCCACATCATCCCAATAGAGTCCCCACGGGCGCAGATAGATCTCATAGCGGTACGTATCGTCGCCGTTCTCGTACCGGCCGTCGATGCAGATGATATCCGCAAGCTCCTGCAAGCCCGGGTCGACGATCCAGTCGGCGTGCGCGAGGGCCACATCGGTAAACCAGCCGCCCTCGGATGTCAGCGTGCCATGCTCGCCAGTACCGGTGTCGCTCAGGCTGACCGCTGCCGATACCATGGCATCGTCCTTGGTGTAGTCCTCATCCCAGAGCGTTACGGTGCCCGTGCGGTCTGCGTCGATCTCGATCACGCCGCAGATATCCCACCACTGACCTTCCATGCTCTCATATGAGCCGGAGCAGTCGGTCATCTTCCACCAGCCGTACCATTCACCGTTCCACCACTCGAGCAGAGCATCGTCAGCCGCTGCGGAAGGCAGTGTGGGCTCCGTGCCGGCATCGACGCCTGTTTTCCGGGTGAGCGTGGATGGGTCAATGGTAATGGTGCCGCTTTTGCTACCGAGCAGCTCCTCAAAGGTCGCCTCGATTTTGTCGGACGCGTTGTTCAGCACGAAGGCGGTCTGCACCTCCAGCGTTGCACCCGGCGCAACTTCCTCAAATTGGTTTTCGATCACTGTGGTAAAGGTATTGTAATCGGTATAGCCTGTAGCGACTTCCAGCTCTGTGCCGTTCTGCATGAGCGTTTCATCGACGCTCCAAAGATACGAAGCATTCTCCTTGCTGTTGTTTGTAAAGTCCAGCGACAGAACGATTGCGTCATTTCCGTCCGAATCTTCCATGATGCACGCGCCCTTGTAGAGCAGCTCATAGTCACCGAGCTGAATCAAATTGGAGTCTTTCTCCTTATCCTTTCCGCAGGCGGTGAGGCTGCTGAGCAGCATCAGTGCCGCAAGAAGCAGGCATAGA
>ERZ809296.439-NODE-439-length-68941-cov-33.924077_pt1 | contig 68941 bp, 61 predicted proteins | sample MGYA00520511_ERZ809296 | MGnify/ENA primary metagenome ERZ809296 (study PRJEB31576, sample SAMEA3212662) | Homo sapiens | biome: human-gut; feature: human gut; material: fecal | place: Sweden | collected 2012 ...
GCCGCAGACCGCAGATGGAGCGGTAAAACCAATAGAAAACGGAGGAAATTATGGGTTATCAGGAAAGCTGGTTCTATATCGAGCCGCAGCATAAATTCAAGAAATTGATCCAGGCATACGAAAAGGCGGAGCAGTCCAGCTACTATGAGGTAGCCGGGGCGGAACCCCATTCCGTCATTGTTTTGAAGCAGCCCTTTGGAGATATTCCTGCCGGGAAGAAGCTGCTTTGGGTGTGCGGTGACCGCGGATTCCACTGTGCCGCTGGGGTATTCGGCGGCGAGCTGAAATGCTCCGGCAGGCTTCGCGTGATCCCGGTGGAGGCGGTGCTGAACGGCACCGACGATCCCCGTATGGAGGGGCTGGACTTTGACAGTCCGGCCCCAAGCGAAAATGCCTATATGAAACGATACAGCGTTGCCAATTACGCCCACCGGATGCGGGCGGGGCTGGCAAGATGAAGGGAGGTTTACCATGACGAAGGAACAGTTGGAAAACAGGCTCTATGAGCGCATGTCTGCGGAAAATGAGGCGTTTCTGGCGGATCTGAGAGTAAAGCCCGTGGACGAGATCATTTCTCACGCCTACGAGATCGCTTGCCGTGATAATCTGCTGATGCTTTTTGAGGATGAAACAAGCCTCTCCGAACGGCAGCTTGCGGTGCTGACTGAGTTTGAGCATCCCCTGTCACAGCTTTATACGGACTGGCTCTCCCGCGATACGGATGAGATGGATGCCTTTCGTGACAGCATTGCGTGCTGTGCGGATGATATTCTGCGGAAAAGAGTCGAAGAAAAATATCGAGATCCCGCGCAGCCCATATACCCTAACACCCGTTCGGAAGCCATGGCTCGCGGAGAGGTCTTTGAGTGGATGGCCAGCCGGGATCGGACGCTGACCTGTGCGGGAACCTTTGAGAAGGACGCGACCAACGCCTACAACGATGGAAAGCTGTCTGCTTTTTTGAAGGAGTGGACAAACACCTACGGCAAGGGCCGCTGTATGTTCGTACTGGTCTGCACCATGGCGCAGCGTGGAGCAAAAGACAGTGAAAAAGAACACGCCGGAGCGGTAATTGTTGGACATTGCGTAATTTCAATTCTAAAGGAGCTTTCTAAAACGGCCCCAGCATGGTATAATACTGAAAAAGTCCGTGGGAGTATGTTATTATGACGGATGAAGCAAAAGAACGCAGAATTCAGGCGGTAAAGTTGGCAGATGCCTTGAATGCCATTGAAGGCGTCCCTGTTTCGGAATATGCCAAGATGCTCTCACAGTGCTGGGCAAACGGCGATTTGACTGGTGAGCAAATGAAAGAGGCTCTGCTGGCCTCCCATTACAGGTTGGCAGCGTAGGAGCATTCTGCTCATGAAACTATGTTTAGTCAAGAACAATAGGAGGAACCGATGCATGGATGATTTAGCAATCAGTAAAAACGGCATCCATCCTGAACAGACAGAGATCATTATGTATCAGACCGAGGATGGTTTGACAAAAATCGATGTTCGCATGGAAAACGAAACCGTTTGGCTGACGCAGGCACAGATGGCGGAACTGTTTCAACGAGAGCGCAGCGGTATCACGAAACATATAAAAAATGTATTTGCTGAAGGTGAGGTAGATGAAAAAAGCAATGTGAAAAATGTTCACATTGCAAATTCGGACAAGCCCGTCGCATACTACAGCTTAGATGTCATCATCTCTGTGGGCTATCGTGTGAAATCATTGCGCGGCACCCAATTCCGAATTTGGGCCAATTCCGTGCTGAAAGAATACCTCATCAAGGGCTTTGCCATAAATGATGAGCTTCTGAAGCAAGCTGGCGGCGGCAACTATTTTGATGAGTTGATGGATCGCATCCGCGATATTCGCTCGTCTGAAAAAGTGTTCTGGCGCAAAGTCCTGGACATTTACGCCACCAGCGTGGATTATGACCCGCGGACAGAAGTCTCCGTCCTTTTCTTCAAAACCGTTCAGAATAAAATGCACTGGGCCGCTCACGGTCAGACAGCGGCGGAAAAGATTTTTTACAGTGCAGACAGCAGCAAACCCAACATGGGCCTGCTCTCATTTTCCGGAAGCCACCCGACCCAGAGCGATGCCCTTATTGCTAAAAACTACTGCACGGAGGACGAGCTGCTGGCGCTTAATGACATTGTGTCGGCTTATCTTGATCTCGCAGAGATGCAGGCACGACGCCGCATTCCCATGTATATGTCCGATTGGATCGACACCCTGGACGGCTTTCTCAAGCTCTCTAAACATGAGATATTGACTCATGCAGGAAAAATCAGCGCAGCCGCAGCAGAGAGGAAAGCCAAAGAGGAATACCGAAAATACAAAGAACTTCAGTCTGCCGAATTATCCAGAGGTGAAAAAGACTACATTGCCGCATTGGAAAGCGCTGAGCAAAAATTGCTGAAAAAGAGCGATCAATAAGCTATTCATATGATTCAGAAGCCGTTTGCAGAAATGCAGACGGTTTTTCTGATGCCCGGAGGTGATTTCCCATACCCTACCTATCTAAGGAACAAATCTCCCTTGCCCGCGAGATGGATTTGATGACCTACCTGCGGCGATTTGAACCGCAAGAGTTGGTGCATATCGGCGGGAACACCTATGCCACCCGCACCCACGACAGCCTAAAAATCTCCAATGGAAAATGGTGCTGGTGGTCACGGAATATCGGAGGCACAAATGCGCTGGACTATCTGACCCGCGTGGAGGGGCTTTCCTTTCTGGATGCCGTGCAGCGTATCCTTGGGGAACCGCCCCATGTGCCGCCCAAATCAGAGCCAACCGCACCGCTCTCGAAAACTGAATTTACCCTCCCACCCAAACACGCCGACAATCGGCGTGTTTTTGCCTATCTGCGGAGCCGGGGCATTAACGCGGAGATCATCAATCACTGCATCAAGCATGGGCAGCTCTATGAGGACGCCGAGCATCATAACTGCGTATTTGTGGGTTATGAACATGGAAAGCCTGCCTATGGCTGTTTGAGATCCTGTGTTGCTTTTTATGAAAAAACTTTAATCTCTCCGTGAAGAAAACAGTGTGACCGCTATCATTGATAGCAGCCACATTTTTTCATCCATTAAAAAATTGCGTTGTTGAAGTTTTTACTTCCGCATACTAAAATGGTGGTAAGCCCCTGTTCTTTTTTGGGAGCAAACAAACCTATAAAGACTCATCAGCAACGTTTGCTCTTTTTATTAGCCCGGTTTTGTGCTATGGTAGATATACCACAAGAAATGTTTCGACCGGGATGAACGCTGAACATAGAAAGCGGAGGTACTGTATATGTCATACCCGAAGCCATTATCCGAGAAATCACTGAAACGGCTGTACACGCAGGCTAGGTTATCGACAGAGGCGTGCGATTTTCTCCATTCGCTATTTGCCGCCTGCGCAAATCTGTATGGAGCCATCGCCCTGCGTGATGTGTGGTCGGTTTATCGGGAGCTGAACAGCGCCGCACCCCGTATTCGCCGACAGGACCTCATTGCTTTTTCCGCCATCGTCCGCCGGGAGGTACAGCCCTATCGGGTATATGAGATCGAAGAACTGTACACGGAAGAACCTCATAATGACCTGGATCGGCACATCGTATCGAAGGAACTGATTGGCACCGGTTATGGCAAGATGTTTTCCTTCTATGCGTTGATGGAAGGACTCGGCAATCATCCGTACTGTGTTCCTGACAATTTCCTCTCTTATGCGGCACCGTCCGCATCGGCAGAGGAAAAATCACTGGCGGATTTCATCGGAAATCTGGAATCTACCGCAGAGGAATGTGCGCCAAGACAGCGCAAAGCGTATCCCAACGAAAATCGCGGGAAGAAGTTGGGGACGTTTTCATTCCTCAATTTGAGCGAGCGGTTTGATCTGGAGTATTATAAAAAAGTCCCTGCCACATATTCCGCTCTGCTGGAAGAATACAGCGGTACAGAAGCGGAAAAAATCATGCGTCAGCATAGATGGAATGAAAATATTGGCCGTCTGCACACAACGGAAATCATTCAAAACCTGGAAAATGAACTGCATGAGGTAGGCGTCTGTCTGACGGAAAAGCAGCAAGATACGCTTATGCGGCTCATCGTGCAGTATCACAATGGAAGCCGCTTGTGGTGTCTGCGCGGCTGGAAGCCAAATGAGCTGGCAGATATGCACGGCAATTCCGGCGTTCCAAGCATCTCGTTCGGTCCGGGCCTTCAGCAGGCCTTTGCTGACGGAACAATGGACAAGGGTGATCTCATTCGTAAAATACAGGAGTTGGGATGGAAGGTGATGGAATGAGTGCCGCAGATAAAATCAAGGAAGCTGACTGGAGACTTTTCAGATCCCGTCTCCCCATCTGGCAGGAAGCCTATATGGAGCGGTTGAACCACGAATATATCGCTCTGCTCTCAAGGACCGGTCCAGCATCCGAGAAGTTCTGGGAGCTGGAAAGACGCATGCGCGAGGACAAAAGGCGGGGCGGCGTGGTGATGCGCATGAGCCGCAGTGATATGGAGCTGAACCTATTGAGCCTGCTGTCTGACGGCGTAATTTCCACCGCGGAACTCGATGGGTTCAGCGAGGAACTGCGGGAAAAGCTGACCTTTGTGCTGCGGGATCATAGGGACTGGGATCATGGCGACAGTTGAGCAAGCACTTTCCCGCCTGCAAAGATCCGCCTTCCGCGCGAAGTTCCATTTGAGAGAGCAGGACAGGCAGTACATAGCGGACAAGGGTATGGAGACCATTCAGCGCCACGCTGCCGACTTCGTCAGAACGCGGCTTGCACCGGCAAGCATCCCCAATGACGGCAAGCAGACACCGATGTGCGGGCATCCGGTGTTTATCGCCCAGCACGCCTGCGCCTGCTGCTGCCGCGGATGCCTGCATAAGTGGTATCACGTCCCGGTGGGACGGGAGCTGACGGAGAATGAGCAGGAGCGCATCGTGAAACTGCTGATGGCATGGATCGAGCGACAGCTTGACTGTGATATGGAGTGAGAAGGGTAGACCGCGGGAATGTGCCCGTGCCGGTTGGAGCGGGCTTCCTGACCTCTTGACGCTTCCGTTTCCGCTATGATCGCATACGAGCTGATTTTCGGCGCTGCCGCGTTCGCCGGTCTGTGCGCTAGGGTTTCTGACCTTTTTTCCCACATCGAGCAGATCAATTCCGGCCTTCCCGCAAACAGGGGCCGTATTCTGAAGGATCTTGTCATGATCCTCGTTCCGGCGTTTTTCGTGGCTTTGCCGCTCATGCTTTTGTGATCTTCGCATATCATATATCCCGATTCGACCTTGCGGCCCCGGCTGTCCGACCCCCGCGTTTTCAAGGGAGGGAGGATATGGGAACGCAAAATGGAATTGGGCGTATCATATGGACAATACAATAAGGAGGGATGGCTGCTCTCAATGGATAGGGGCAGCCGAAATTTATGACGCGATGTAAAAACTGTATGCGCACGCTTGCGCTGGCTTTGACACTGGTCCTGTCTCTGAGCATAAGCGTCCCCGCGCGGGCCGCCGTGGACGAGACCAACGCCCACCGGCTCAACGCGCTGGGACTGTTCCTCGGCACCGGCAGCGGCTACGATCTGGGCGGCACCGCCACCCGTTTGCATGGCATCATTATGCTGACCCGTATGCTTGGCGAGGAGGACGCCGCGCTGTCCTTTGACGGCCCCTGCCCCTTCTCCGATGTGGCGGCAGGAAAGCCCAGCGCCTATACGGGCTACGCGTTCGCGCAGGGCTATACCACCGGCGTGAGCACCACCACCTTCCGGCCCAACGGCGCTCTGAGCTTCAAGCACTATGTCACGTTTTTACTGCGGGCATTGGGCTACGATGACGGCGCGGGAGATTTCACCTTTGCCGCATCGCTGGATAAAGCCGTGGAGATCGGCATGATGACCCGCGCCAGCGCTGACTGCATCCTCCAGAAGCAGTATGCGTTCTATCGCGGGGATCTGGTGGATCTGTCCGTCAGCGCCCTGACGACGCCTTTGGCGGACGGAAGCGCCACCCTCGCGGAAAGCCTTGCGAAAAAAGGCGTATTTACATGGGAGGAAGGCCGGGCACAGGGCCTGATCGGCGGCGGGCAGGAGGCCTATGTCCATTCTTCTCTGCGGAATACCGGCGCGCCAAAACCTGAGCAGAGTGCCAGTTCCGGCGCTGTGTCCCGTGTGACAAAGACCTACGCGCTGCCCTCCGGCTCCGTCAGCGCCGATGTGATCACGGTGGACACCTCCGCCCCCGGCGTCAGCGTCCGGGCCGCCATGGTGAACCAGAAGCTGGGCGCTTCCGCGCCTTTCAGCAGCATCGTGTCCGCTTCCGGCGCGGATGTGATCGTCAATGCGAATTTCTTTGCCGCCTATTCCGGGCAGGATAAATTCCCCATGGGCCACGTTATGGCAGACGGAACGTTCCTGTATGGCGTTTCTGGACTGATGTCTTTCGGATTTACCGGCTCCGGAGCGGTCTATGTGGGACGGCCCGCCGTATTTTTCTATGTCAGGGGCGGCAGAAACTCCTGGGCCTGCTATGAAATGAACAGCAAGACCCAGGGGAGCGACCTGTCTGTGGTTTACACCCCGGCGTTTGGCGGAAGCGTACCCATCAAGATCGACGGCACGGCGGCCACCGTTGCGGGCGGCGTTATCACCGATGTCAGAGCTGTCGCGGCGGGAGAGACCGTGGCCATCCCCGCCAACGGCTACGTCATGGTATTTGGAAGTGACTTCACCTCTACCGCATGGTACCGTGAGCCTGCCGTGGGAACGTCTGTGACCCTGACGCCCGGACTGACCGATTCCGACACCAGCGGCTTCCCCATGGAGGAGATCACCGCCATGGTCAGCGGCGGCCCACGTCTGGTTGAAAACGGCGCGATCTGCACCACGCTGGAGCCGGGCTTCCAGGAGGTGCGCTTTACCTCCGCAGTAACGTCCCGCACCGCCCTTGGCAAACTGGCGGACGGCAAGCTGGTCATCGTCTCCACCGGCTCCGCTTCCATTCAGCAGCTTCGGGAGCTGATGCTCCAGCTGGGCTGCGTGGAGGCGGTCAATCTGGATGGCGGCGGCTCCACCGCGCTGGCCTATCAGGGGAAGCTGATCCGCTCCCCGGGACGGGAACTGACGACGACCCTGCAAATTTTTACCCACTGATCTGTTGATCGAAAGCCCCGGCGCTCAGCGCCGGGGCTTTGTTATTGCCGCGGCTCAGCGGCGAAGTTCGGCTTTATAGGCGGGAAGCTTTTGCCGGACCTCTCCGAAGGATCACGGCTTCGAATTGGGTCGGATTGCAATATCCCTTTGCGGCCAGTTCTTCTACAAACGAACCGGCGTTGACTTTCACGACCTTGGAGACAGTACCACAAAAAAACCTTTTCGCTCACTTGCGGTAGTTGCCTTGCTTTTGGTGCAGTCCTATCTTAATGACATTGTTCATAGAGGGAGCATATCGAAGCGCCAGCCTGTTTTGTTTTTCGGCGCGCAGGCCCCGGCTGCTCAGCCCAGAAGGGACATGGCAGCCAGAAGAATTGCCAGAAAAGCGAAGCTGATGGCGGAAAAGAGGATGAGAAAGTGCTTGGCGCCGCCGGGAACGCGGCGGGTGTATTCCCGGAAGGTGATGAGGCTGGCCAGAGAGGCCACCAGCGTTCCGGCGCCGCCAACGTTGACGCCAACCAGAAGACCGCGGGCATCCTGCGTGAAACGGCTGAGGAGGATCGCGGCGGGGACGTTGCTGATGATCTGGCAGGTGAGGGCGGAGATCAGCATGGTCCCGTGGGATAAGAGCCGGACAAACAGCATCCGGACAGGCTCCATCCGGGCAAGGTTGCCCGAAAAGGTGAAGAAAGCGGCAAAGGTGGCCAGAAGCCCCCAGTCCACGGACTTCAGCGCATGCCGGTCCAGAAACCAGAGCGCCAGAACGATGACGGCCAGACCGGGACCATAGGGGATCAGCCGCAGCACCATAGCGACGGCCAGACAGAAGAGCCCACCGTAGACCACGGCCCGGCGGCGGTCTACAATGACCTGCGCCTCCGGCACCGTAAGCCGGTCCTTGGGGAACAGCAGACAGCACAGGAGAATGAGCACGGTGGACAGGATGAAGGGCGGCAGCATCACGGAAAAGAACGTCCCGGCGGGGATGCCGTAATAGCTGAAGAGGTAGAGATTCTGCGGATTGCCGAAGGGGGTGATCATTCCGCAGAGGTTGGCGGCGCAGTTCTGGAGAATGAACAGCAGCGCGGCGTGCTTTTCCTGCCCTGTGACGGAAAGGACGAACCAGCCCAGCGGGAGAAAGGTCAGCAGGGCAGTATCGTTGGTCAGGAGCATGGAGCCGAACATGGTGATGACCACCAGCGCCGTGCATACGCCCCGGACGGTGGAAAAGGTGTGCACCATCCGCTGGGAAAGAGCGGAAAAGACATCCAGATCCCGCAGCGCGCCCACTACCGCCAGAACGCTGAACAGGCAGGAGAGGGTCTTGAGGTCATAATATCCCAAATATGCGCTGTCGGGAGGAACGAAGAAAGCGGTCGCTGCCGCCGCCAGCAGGGAGATGACCAGCATGGCGTTGGTGCGGCACCAGGATCGGATTGTGTGCATAAATAGCTCCTTTATTTGGGATCGTCAGGAATCCTGCGCGGATACTTGCCTAAAGAAGATAGCACATTTCTTCCTGATTTACAACGGATTCCTTATGAGCGGAAGGCGTTTTCCGCCAAAAAACGCTCGAAGGGGAGACCTTCGAGCGCTTGCTATGATCTGCTTTGGCTCATTCGCCGCAGCCGGGGCAGCTCCCGCAATCCGTACAGGCTGCTTGCTTTTTCTCATATTCGTACAGCGTTCCCTCAGTCATGTGTGACAGCGCCGCAATGCGTTCATTCAGCATATCCCACATGCACATGGGCAGGTGGTCACGATGCCCGCGATGGAGCGTTACGCATTCAAAGCAGTTGCCATGGTGCGGGCACTTCCCCTGACAGGGACAGTGATCCCCGCTCTCCCGGACCTGCTTCAAAAACTCCTGCTTGACCTTCCATGCCTCCTGCTTTTGCCCACGGCGATCAAGATCGTTTTGCAGAATGGCCAGCTCATTTCCATCGATTTTCATCATCGGTTCCCTCTTTTATTCGTTTACTCTTTTGCTCGGGTGAAATGATTGTAGCAGAGCTTTACAGAATTCGCAAGCTATTCCTGCATGATGGATTTCCCTGCGCTTGGAGTGGGAATGCGATTGACAATATGTCCGCCGCAAGCCCACTCCGTAAGGGGTGGGTAAGGGGGACTTTAAGATACTGCTTGATTTTGTTTCAGATACGATATAATTAAAGCGTCAACAAGCCCTACGATATGGACACACAGCTACTTTGTCAGCACTGCCGGAAATGTGTCCAGCGAAACGATTCAGCGCTATGTGGAAGAGCAAAAAACTCGTTGAAGAAAGGAGGCAGCGTCATGGCAAGAAAATCTCCCAGCAAAAATGTGTTCGTCCTGACGCTGCCGCTCCGATGTGAGGCATGGCAGCATCGAGGTACAGACCTACGAGAAAAACGAAAAATTCTTCTTGCAGGTGATCAATGACTGCCGGGAGGCCGTGCGGTTCGAGGACGGAATTCCGGTAACAGACCGACCGGGCCACGGAATCGGCGTAGGCAGCATCTGCGCCATTGTGGAGCGGTATGGAGGGCTTTACAGCTTCTCCGTGAGGGAGGGAGAGTTTGTCCTGCGGGTCTCCCTTTGAGGGCCAAATTACATTTCATGTCATTTTGGGGACGTTTCATGCAGAGACGCCCCTTTTTTCTTTTTCTCGATGTATGATAACAACAGCAAGAAACCCCACGAAAAAACACAGATTAAGGAGAAAAAAAGATGAAAAAGATTCTTGCACTCTTGCTGAGCCTGATGCTGGTTCTGTCTCTGGCAGCCTGCGGCGGCGACGACACCACCGACACCCCTGTGGACGAGGAACCCGCCGTGACCGATGAGGCAGAGACCCCCACTGAGGACGAGGAAGTCCCCGAGGGGCGGATCACCGACGAGCAACTCGCCGACCTGACCGCCGCCTACAACAACGTGGCCGTCCCTTACAACGAAATCGCTACCGCCGTCAATGAAAACGGCTGGATGAACGACGAACAGACCGCCACTGAGATGAAGGCGCTGAGCGACACGCTGGGCTTCATCGGCAAGGGTCTCACTGAGGACATTTCCCTGCTGGACGGCAGCGACTTCGACGCGCTCATCGACTACTTGGAAAACGAGTTCCCCCCCGCGCTGGAGGAGCTGAGCGAGCGTGTCTCCGTCCCCTACGAGGCGGGCTAAATCAACCGAATGAGAGCGGCTGGCTGCCGGGGCATTGTCCAATGAGGGCGGCTCCGGTGGCCATCCGCTTTTTAGTAAAGAACAGGGGGTATTTTCTATGATGATTATCGTGATCGTGCTTGTGCTTGTGCTACTGGCCGGCTGGATCATTTCCACCCAGCGGAGGCTGGTGGTCATGGACGAGAACGTAAACAACGCCATGAGCCAGATCGGTGTCCAGCTCTCCTCCCGCTTTGACGCGCTGACCGCACTGCTGGATCTGGCCAAAGGGTACGCGGCCCACGAATCCCAGACGCTGATCGAGACCATCAAGTCCCGCCGCAGCGTCATCACCGCCAAGTCCACCCCGGAGGACGTGCTGAAGCAGGAGGGAGTCATTTCCGAAGCTTTGGGCCGGATCTCCATGGTGGCGGAGCGCTACCCGGAACTGAAGGCGGACAAGGGCTACGCAAAGTGCATGGACGCCGTGGACAGCTACGAGAAAATGGTGCGTACCAGCCGCTTGATCTACAACGATTCCGTCACCAAGCTGAACCGGGAGCTGCGGCTGTTCCCTACCAGCCTTGTAGCCGGACTTCTGGGCTTCCGTATGCGGGACTATCTGGAGCAGCGGGAAGAAAAGGCAGATATGCCCAGCATGAAGTGATGAAACGGCTGACGATCCTTCTAACGGCGCTGCTGACGGCGGCGCTCTGCGCCGCGCCCGCTCTGGCGGCGAACCGGGTGGAGACACTGACTACCGACGTAGCCCTCCGGGCGGACGGCTCGGCCCATGTGACCCAGGTATTTTCCGCCGACACGGCGGAGGGCACGGAATTCTATGTGGATCGCATGGACAGCGGCTGTCTCACGTATTCCCGGTTCGCCGTTTCCGACGAAAACGGCCCCTACGCCGTTTTGCCGGATGGCCGATGGGATATCGACGCCTCCTTTGACGAAAAGGCGGGGAAGTGCGGCCTTCTGGAGATCGACGGCGGCGTGGAGCTGTGCTGGGGCATCACGGAATACGGCAGACACGACTATACGGTGTCCTACGACATCGGCGGCCTCGCGGGGGCCTATTCCGACGCCGACGGCTTCAACTACCGCTTCATCGACCCGGACCAGTCCATTTTCCCCACATCGGCCAGCGTCACCGTCCGCATGGAGGACGGTACGCCCCTGACGGACGAGACCTGTGACATTTGGGCCTTTGGCTTTGACGGACAGATCCAGTTTGAGGACGGCGTGATCCGGGCATGGACGGAGACACCCCTGGAGGGCAGCCGGCACATGACCGTCATGGTCCGGCTGGAAAAGGGCTGCCTCCTGCCCGAGCGGCAGGAGACGGGGGCCTTTCAGACCGTTGTGGATACGGCCCTCCAAGGAAGCGACTACGATACGGAGGAGGAGCCCATCACCGCGACGGACGTTCTCTGGATGGTGGGATCTCTGGCGGCGGTCATTGGCATCGTGCTGGGCATTTCCCGGCTGGTGAAGGCCCGGAAAAAGGCCAGAGAGAAAAAACGGCTCAACAGCGTGGACTACTTCCGGGATCTGCCCAACGGCGGGGACCTGAATGCTTCCTACGCTCTGGGCAGCGGTCTGGGATTGTGCACCCCGGAGCATTATATGGCGGCCCGGCTGCTGCGTTTGGTCACGCTGGGCAGTCTGGAACCGGAAGCGGACGGTCAGGACCGGATCTCTTTGCGGCTTTTGCGGGAGCCTCACGGCGGGGATGCCTATGACGAGGCGTTCTATACCTTTTTGGAATCAGCCGCCGGCGGCGACAGCGTTTTACAGGAGCGGGAATTGGAGCGCTTCTGCGAGGACAGCCGCCGGGGAAAGGCGCTGAACGAGCTGCTGACCTCCTGCGAGCGGGAGGGGCAGCTGACCCTGTTCCGAGGGGGAAGTCTCCGAAGCAAGCGCTGCAAAAAGGCAAAGGACCTGACGGCGGAGGGCCAGCGCCAGTGGCGGGAGCTGCTGGGGCTGAAGCGCTATCTGCTGGATTTCTCCCTGCTGGCGGAGCGGACGGTGTCGGAGACTGTGCTCTGGCAGGAGTACATGGTGTACGCGGCGCTGTTAGGCATCGCCGAGCAGGTGTTGGAGCAGGTGCGGACCCTGTATCCTCAGCAGCTTTCTCAGGTGGAGCGGTATCAGCGTTACCTGCATGGCACGAATCAATATAACCACTATCTCTATGCCGCCGTGGCGCGGCAGCGGCAGGCGGCTCAGGCGGCCCGCAGCGGGGGAAGCGGCGGCTTTGCCTCCCTTGGCGGTGGCGGCGGCTTTTCCGGCGGCGGCAGCGTGGGGACCCGCTGACCGCCTTTGACCAGATGTTCTTTTTTCTGCCCCATGGGGCAAATATACAGGAATAGGAGAATCACTATGGGATTATTCAGCAACAATAAGAAGCTCTGCCCGATTTGCGGCAATCCGACGCCCCGGCTGCTGCCCACAAAGATCGACGGCCAGCCCATCTGCAAGGAGTGCGACAGCAAGATCGATCTGCCCGCCGGGACCGTGAACCAGATGTCCCTGACGGACTTCAAGAAGTATCTCGTCGATTTTCAGGACAATCAGGCCTTGCAGGCCGAGTTTACCACCACTTACCGCTTCAACATCGGCTTTTGGGGCTGCTCCGTGTTTCTGGATGAGACCCACGGCCTGTTCCGCATGAAGGAGGACAGCGGCTGGGTCTTTCAGGGCAAGGAGCTGAAGTCCTTCCGCATTTCCGAGGATCGCAGCCCCCTGTTTGAAAGCGGCAGCGGTACGCTGAAGTGCACCGCCGGCGACGTTCCCGCCCGGGTGAACGCCATGGCGGACACCATCGCCCGGTTCCACATGGAAAAGCAGGAGTTTGAGCGCCGGGAGGCCATGGAGGGCCTGCGCCGCTGCATAGACGAGACTAACGAGGAACGCCGGGAACGGGAGCGGACCAACGATCTCTACCGGCCCCGGTTCGACGTGCCCGCCCCTGTCAAGGAGTTCCGTGTTGAGCTGACGTTGGACCACCCCTATTGGAAGTCCTTTGACGAGAAGATCTCCGCCCCGGAATTTGACCGGGACTATCCCCGGGCCGAGGATTACCTGCGGACCTACCGGGAGCAGACGGAGGAGCTGCACCTGCTGGCCTCCAAGCTGATGCGGATGATCGACCCCAACGCGGGGGAGACCCGGATCGGCGGCGGGGCGCAGAGCGTACAGGCGGCCCAGCCCACGGTGACGCTTCCCACAGACGCCGTCAGCGAGATCCAGAAGTACAAGGCGCTGCTGGACGCCGGCGTGCTGACGGAGGAGGAATTCTCCGCCAAGAAGCGTCAGCTTCTGGGAATTTGAGGGAGGAACGCATGAAGAAGCTTTTATCTTGCCTGCTGGCAATGGTCATGGCCCTGTCCCTGGTATCCTGCGGCGGGTCGGAGGACGTCTCCGACAACGCCGGAGCGGAGGGGGAGAGCTGGGCGGTCTACTGGTACCTCTGCGGCAGCGATCTGGAGAGCAACGGCGGCTTTGCCACCATGGATCTCTCCGAAATGATGGAAGTGGAACTGCCGGAGAACGTGAACGTGGTCATTGAGACCGGCGGCGCGTCCGTCTGGCAGAACGATGAGGTGGACCCCTCCAAATTGCAGCGCTGGCTCTATAACAGCGAGGGCCTGCAGCTTTTGGAGGAGAGCGAGACCGCCAACATGGGCGATGCCCAGACGCTGTACGAGTTTTTGGACTTCGCCAGCACCAACTATCCCGCCGACCGGGTGGCCGTGACCTTCTGGAACCACGGCGGCGGCAGCGTCAGCGGCGCGGCCTTTGACGAGCTGCACGGGCTGGATTCTCTGGACCTTGCCGAGATGTATCAGGCCTTTGACGCGGTGTGGCCCGCTGACAAGGACGACCCGGCGCTGGAACTGATCGGCTTTGACACCTGCCTGATGGCCACGGTGGACGTGGCCGCCGTGTTCCAGAACTTCGCGAAATACTTAGTGGCCTCCGAGGAAGTGGAGCCGGCCAACGGTTGGCTGTATTCCAGCTGGCTGGGGGCCTTGGCAGAGGACCCGGCCATGGACGGCGCCCGGCTGGGCCGCGCCATCTGCGACAGCTATTACGAGGGCTGCGAGGCCGTGGGGACGCAGGATCAGACCACCCTCTCCCTGACGGATCTGAGAAAGCTGACACCGCTGCTGGAGGCCTACGAGACCTTCGGTCAGGAGGCGCTGGCGGCCGCGGCGGAGGACCCCGCCTTCTTCGCGGAGCTGGGCCGCGCCGCCGCCCAGAGCGAGAACTACGGCGGCAACACCCGGGAGCAGGGCTTTACCAACATGGTGGACATGGGCCATCTGGCCCGGCAGACGGCGTGGCTGCTGCCCTCTGCCCAAAGCGTTTCCGACGCGCTGGCGGACTGCGTGCTCTACAAGGTGGGCGGGCCCTACCGGGCGGAGGCCACCGGCCTGAGCTGCTACTATTCCTATAACGGCGACATGGACGATCTCAACGGTTATCTCACCGTGGGCGAGGGCCTTGCCTTCAAGTATCTCTACGCCTATGAGCTGACCGGCGAGGTGGCGGAGGGCGGCGAGGACTATCTGGCGGAGCTGGATATCCAGGAGCTGCCGGAGCGCATGACCCTGCCGGAGACAGGCTGGGACGGCGCGCCCATTCACGTCACCGATGACGGCATCTCCTATCTGGAGCTTGGCCCGGAGGCCAACTCCGTGCTGGCTGGGATCGGCTTCTCCCTGTTCTATGTGGACGAGGAGACGGATCAAATGCTCCTGCTGGGAACGGACAACGACATGAACGCCGATTGGGACAACGGCGTGTTTTACGACAACTTCCGGGGCGTCTGGGGCGCGCTGGACGGCAATCTGGTGTACATGGAGCTGTCCTTCGACGGCGAGGACTACAACCTCTACTCCGTGCCCATCCTCTTGAACGGCGAGGCCTACAATTTGCAGGTGGCCTACGAGTTCGACACGGAGGAATGGAGCATTTTGGGAGCTACCCAGGGTCTGGACCCCTCCGGCATGGCCAGCAAGGAACGGCGGCTGCTGAAGGAGGGAGACGTGGTCACGACCATCTGGAAGCTGGCCACCCTCAGCGGGGACGACGAATTTGAAATGTATGCCGCCGACGAGGTGACGGTGACAGCCGACACCGCCTTCGGCGAGGCACCGCTGTTCGACGGCACCTATTCCATGGTCATTGAAATGCGGGACGTGGCGGGCAATTACGCCTATTCCGACGCTGTGAGTTTTGAATGTGTGGACGGGCAGGTCACCTCCACCACGATCTACGAGGACTGAGCGGGAGCCGCCCCTTAAGTAGACAGCGGCAGGCATCGCTGCTCGCTCCGAGCCGGGATAAGTTTTAGCGTGTCGAAAAAGTCTTTTCTCTCCACTGAACCAGTTTTCAATGGCAGAATTTGCCCGGGGCGAAACGCTCCAGCACGGCTGCTTTGTGCGAGAAGTACCATCTAAGCTCTCGTGCTGTACAAAAGCGGAAAGCTGATTTTGAAAAATTTGTTTTGGGCTTTTTGGGAAAACAATTTCTGCGCTTGCGCATTATGACACAAAACATCGAGGGGGCTATAAGCCCTCTCGATGCTTTTTTAATGAGGCAAAAACCCATTTATCCCCCGAAAAGGTGGATACAGATGCCATGTAGCTTATCCCTGCCGCAGCAAATTGAACAGAGTGTCATTAAGGAAAAACTGCTTTTCGCCGGGTTTCGTAAGATTTCTTCCGAAGTTCAAAAAAAGTTCTTGCATCGTACACCGGTGTACGGTGTATGATTTTATCGCGAAAAAAGAGGCCGGATGCAAATGGATGCTGACCGGCAGCGGTGGCCGCCCCGATGACATTTCATGTCGAAAAAAGGACGTTTCATGCAGACGTCCCCACAAAGCGCGGGAAAGCTGGTACACTAAGTTCGTAAACCTGTAAAAGTGCCCGGGGGCGCCCCCGGGCCCGTAGGGGAAACCCCTACGGGATACCACTCTGCCCGCGGGAGATAGGACCCGGGCGGGGAAAAACCAAAGGAGGACACCTATGAAAAAACGAATTTTGAGCTGTTTTATGGCGCTGGCCCTGTGCCTGACGCTGCTGCCAGCCACGGCGCAGGCGGCGGACACGCACGCGGAGCAGCAGCACTGCCTCTGCGGTATGAGCGGCTGCAACGGGGAAGGCCATGGGACGGAAAACACCTTGGTCACCTTTAACCAGTGGCTGGGCAGCAGCCAGACAGGCGGTAAATTGCAGTTGCTTGTTGGCGGACCAAATAATACAGGCGGAACTCCGCAGGATACACAGGACAATAAGTTTGTTTTGACAGGCGGCAACTATTACCTGAAAACGAGAACGGCGGAAGAAACTTTTCTTGATGGCGATGTTACGATCAAGTATCCCATTGTGATCCGGGGCGATGTCACCATCTGCCTGAACGGCCAGACGATCCAAAGCAAAGGCGGAGGTATGCCCGTGTTTGAGGTCCAATCCGACGCCACGCTGACCTTGACGGACTGCCAAAACAATAAGGGCAAAGTCACGCACGCCAGCGACGGCTCCGGCTGCGGCGTGAAAGTGGAAAGCGGCGGCACCTTTAATATGTATGGCGGCAAGATCACCGGCAACACGACGAACACCTACGGCGGCGGCGTGTATGTGTACGGCGGGAACAGCAAATTCAACATGTACGGCGGTACCATCACCGACAACACGGCGACCAAAGGCGGCGGCGGCGTGTATGTCAGCGGCGGCACCTTCACCATGAACGGCGGGGCATCGAGTGTCAGCAAGAACACGGCGAAAAACGGCGGCGGCGTATCTGTGTCATCCGGCACCTTCAACATGAACGACGGCAAGATCAGCGGCAACACCGGCAACGGTGTGTTTGTCCACGATAACGCCACCTTCACCGTGTCCAACACGCCGACCGTCACGGGGAACACGATCACAAAGAACGGTGCTGCCAGCAATGTGTTTCTGACTTGGGGCGCCAAAATCACCATCGGCACGGGCGGTCTGAACTGCGACGATGGTAGCATCGGCGTGACCAAGGGCGCGGGCCGCGCGGGCGACGCCATTGCCACCGGCGCGAATAAGGATTACAGCGGCAAATTTTTCGTCGACGACAACAAGTACAAGGTCGGGTACGACGAGACTCACAAGCAGCTGGTGCTGGCAGAGAAGGACACGTCCGCCGAGACGCACACGCACTGCCTCTGCGGCAAGACGCATACCGCCATCGGCGACCACAAGACTGATACGCAGATCACCTTTGACACGAAGCTGTGGATGGACAACGGCGTGCTGAAGAAAGGAAACGGTGACTGGACGAAGGGCACGGTCAACCGAGCTGACGGAGGTGCTGTTTCCCACGAGGGCTATGTCCTTACGACGGGCAGCTATTATCTGGACGATAACCTGACCCTCAACGGTGCGGCTATCCTGATCGACGGTGATGTCAAGCTCTGCCTCAACGGTCATACCATCGACCGCGCGAACGGCAATGCGGCGCTTGACTATGTGATCTGGGTCCTTGGCGAAAACAATGCGCATCTGACCCTGACCGACTGCGTGGGCGGCGGTACGATCAAAGGCGGCGGCAACGGCGGCGTAGATATATTCGGCTTCTGCACGCTGGATATGTTTGGCGGCACCATCACCGGCAACACCAACAGCGGCGTAAACGTTGGCCAATTCGGTGAATTCAATATGTACGGCGGCAAGATCACCGGCAACAGCGCTGGATTTGGCGGCGGCGTTTACACATACGGCAAATTTACCATGAGCGGCGGCAGCATCACCAACAATACAGCCACCGAAAAAGGCGGCGGCGTGCTTGTGGGCGGCGGCACGTTCACCGTGTCCGGCAATGTCAACATCACGAACAATAAGGTGAACAACGAGCGGAACAACGTGTATCTGTCCAAGGCCAACAAAACCGTCATCGGTGTTGCCGGAGCGCTGAGCGGGGGCGCGCGCATCGGCGTGACGCCGGAAACATGGCCTGTTGGCAATGGTCAGGTGGCTATCGCCTCCGGGGAAAGCACGGCGACCGGTGGGACGCATTACGACATGACGCGCGTCGATATGAACTGCTTCCAGAGCGATAACGGCGAGTACCAAACCAGTCTTGCGAATAATACGGTTTTGCTTGCCAAGAAGGGCGGCACGACACCCGCCGGGAAACCAGACCCGAAATACACCCCGCCCACGGCAAAGACCGGACTGGTTTACAACGGCACGGCGCAGGTGCTCATCAACAAGGGCAGCGTCGAGGGCGGTATAATGCAATACCGCTTGGACAACGGCGCTTACAGCCCCGACCTTCCCACCGCGACCAACGCGGGCATCTACACCGTTTGGTATAAGGTCGTGGGTGATGCTACGCACAACGATGTAGCGGAGCAGTCGCTCAAGGTATGGATCGAAAAGGCCCTGCTCAGCGGCACGCCCACCTTCACGAAGGTCACCGAGGCAGGCAAGACCTTGAAGGATGTGACCTTTACGAAGGCTGACGGCTGGCCTGAGGGTAAATTCGAGTGGGGCAACGGTGTGCTTGGCTATTTAGAGGATAAACCGCTCGTGCAGGGAAAGGCATATTCGTGGTTGTATCTCGCGGATAATTATTATGCGAAAGGCTCGGTAGTGCTGTGGGCGGATCCGTCCTCCGGCGGCGGCTCCACGGGCAGTGGCGGCTCTTCCTCCGACCGGGACAGTTCCGACAGCAACCCCATCATCAAGACGGAGACGAAGAACCATGCCGACGGCTCCACCACCAAGACCGAGACCCGGAGAGACGGCTCCGTGACCCAGACCACCACCGGCAAGGATGGCTCTGTTTCCAAGACGGAGACCAAGCCTGACGGCAGTTCCGTCACCGAGAACAAGGCCGCTGACGGCTCCACCGGCACGGTGAAAACCGACAAGAACGGCCAGACCGAGGCGGCGGCTAAGGTCAGCGGCAAGGCCGTGGAGGACGCCAAGAAGAACGGCGAGGCGGTGAAAGCCCCCGTGGAGGTGGAGGCTTCCCGCAACAGCAGCACCGCCCCCACCGTCAAGGTGGAACTGCCCAAGAATTCCGGCGAGACCAAGGTGGAAATTCCCGTTTCCAACGTGAAGTCCGGCACCGTGGCAGTCCTCGTCCATCCTGACGGCACGGAGGAGATTTTGAAAAACTCCATTCCCACCGAGGACGGCATCCAGTTGACCGTGGACGGCAATGCCACGGTGAAGATCGTTGACAACTCCAAGGGTTTCATCGACACCCGGAACCACTGGGCCGAGGACGCCATCGACTTCGTCAGCGCCCGTGGACTGGTCAACGGCATGAGCGACACGATCTACGCGCCCAACAATTCCACTACCCGGGCGCAGCTTTGGACGATCCTCGCCCGCCAGAACGACGCGGACCTGACCGGCGGCAGCGTTTGGTACGAAAAGGCCCAGAATTGGGCCAAGGACAAGGGCGTTTCCGACGGCGCGAACCCCAACGCCGCCATCAACCGCGCCCAGATGGTAACGATGCTGTGGCGTGCCGTGGGCCAGCCCGCTCCTGCGACTGCGGCCACGTTCACCGACGTTTCCGCTGACGCTTACTATGCGGACGCGGTGTCCTGGGCCGTGGAAAACGGTATCACCACCGGCATCGGCAACGGTCGTTTTGACCCCACCGGCGCCTGCACGAGAGCGCAGATCGCCGCGTTCCTGACGCGGCTGTACGCGGAAAAGTGAGATCAAAACCTCTTATAAAATCCCTCCCCGGTTCAGATTTTGAACCGGGGAGGGCAGGCGTCAAAGCAGGCGGCAGCTAAGAGACAATCGTAACGGAACGTTTCATCCTCATCTTTTTTTGAACGCCGCAAAATTCTGCATTTTTCTGGAAAAAGATGCGGATAACACTGGCATAATCTAATGCCGCTTGGCGAACGTCAAAAACCCTAAAAACCGGCGAAGAACCGTATCCATCAGGACCTGTGCGGCGATATTGACAACGATTGAATAAGCTGTCTGTGTGTCTCCTGCGGAGAGGGGACCGCACAAGCGGATCTCCGAGGTTTTTGCGTTGACGGATGAAAGGGGAGGTGTTACAGTATATCAAGAGAAACCAACACAGACCGAAAAGGTGAGCGTTCATGATACAAATTGGCTTTTGCGACGATGATCTGTCCATATTGAGTGAGCTGCGGATGCTGTTGGACCGCTACCGGGTGGAACGGAACGTGGAAATTGCATCCGCGGCCTTTCAGAGTCCTCTGGAGCTGCTGACAGAGATTGAGCGGGGGACCCGCTTTGATATTCTGCTGCTGGATGTGATGATGCCGGGGGAGAACGGGATCGATACCGCCCGGGAGATCCGCCGGTATGACCAGAGCATGAAAATTATTTTCCTTACCTCCTCGGCGGAATTCGCCGTGGAGTCCTACACCGTGGGGGCCTATTTCTACCAGCTCAAGCCCATCTGGCAGGAGAGTTTTTTCCGCCTGCTGGACTCCGTGATCGCGGAATGTGCCAAAAGCGGCAGTATGAGCCTGATCCTCCGCTGCAAAAGTGGCATCACCCGGGTGGAGCTGGACAAGCTGGAATACTGCGAGGTGCTGGGCCGGGCCCTGTGGCTGCACTTGACGGACGGCACGGTGCTGGAGAGCGGCGGCGGTATGGATCATCTCTGCGAGCAGTTGACGGAACATGACAATTTCCTGCGGATCCACCGATCCTATCTGGTGAATCTGGATCACATCAAGTCCATCGTGCCCAAGACCATCACTATGGATTCTCTGGCGGAACTGCCCGTCCCACGGGGAAAATACGCGGAATTGAAGGATCTGTATTTGGAATACGCCTTCCGCAGAAAGCAGGTGTTTCTGACATGACGGCGGATACGATCCTTTATGCGTGTAATACCGTGGCGGTGGGCCTGTTTGGCATCGTGCTCTCAGCCGCCTTCTGCAACATCCGGTGGACCCGGCGGAACGTCTGCTGCATGATTGCTTCCACCCTGGCCATTTTCCTGATCCAGGGAATCGTCTATCTGGGGATCGACCCGGCGCTGGGGCCATATCTCTACCCCCTCCATACTCATCTTCCTCTGGCGATCACCCTCTGCTTGCTGAGCCATGAACGGCTCTGGCCGGTGATCTCTGTGCTGACAGCCTACCTCTGCTGCCAGCTCCGGCGGTGGCTGGCGCTGGTGTGCGTGTGGGCCTTTTCCGGGGGCGATCAGATGCAGTATGCGGTGGAGCTGATCGTGACGCTGCCGCTGCTGCTCCTGCTGCTGCGGACGGCACCGGCAGTGCGGTCTATTTCCCGCTATTCGGTGACCGTCCAGTGCCAGTTCGGCTGTACACCGGCCTTGTATTACGCCTTTGACTATCTGACCCGGGTCTATACGAATCTCCTTGCCGACGGAGACCCGGCTGTGGTGGAGTTCATGCCCTTTGTGTGCTGCGTGGCGTATTTGATGTTTCTGGCGCGGCTGTCGAAGGAGCAGGAGGCCCGGGCCCATCTGGAGCAGCTGCAAAACAGCCTGAATCTGCAAGTCGGCCAGGCGGTGCGGGAGATCGAAGCTCTCCGGGAATCCCAGCAGAAAACCAGAGCCTACCGGCACGATCTGCGGCACCATCTGCAATACCTGTCCGGCTGTCTGGAAAACGGACAGTACGAGCAGGCCCAGCGGTACATCCACGAGATCAACGCGGAAATCGAGGCGGCCCGCGTGGTGACCTACTGCGAGAACGAGGCGGCGAACCTCATCTTCTCCGCCTTCGCGGCCCGGGCGGAGGCCCAGGGCGTGAAATTCTCCCTGCAGGCAGTGCTGCCGCACATCCTGCCCATCTCGGAGAGCGATCTGTGCGTGCTGCTGTCCAATGCGCTGGAAAATGCCCTTCACGCCTGCAAGGGGGCAGACGACAGCATCGAGGTACAGACCTACGAGAGAAACGGAAAATTCTTCTTGCAGGTGGTGAACGACTGCCGGGAGGCCGTGCGGTTCAAGGACGGAATTCCGGTAACGGACCGACCGGGCCACGGCATCGGCGTGAGCAGCATCTGCGCCATTGTGGAGCGGTATGGCGGTCTTTACAGCTTCTCCGTGAGGGAGGGGAAGTTTGTCCTGCGGGTCTCCCTCTGACGGCCAAATTACATTTCATGTCATTTTGGGGACGTTTCGTGCAGAGACGTCCCTTTTTCATGCTTCCCGGTGTATCATGACCATATCAAGAACCAACAGCAGCTTGTAGCTATGTTGATAAAAAAAGGAGGGCCATGATGGGAGCATTCAGTGATAACAAAGAGAACTGTCCGGTCTGCGAACGTGTCAACGAGCGGCCCTTAACAGAATCTGAGCCGTACGCCGCCGCACTTCAGGAAAATCAGGCTTTGCAGGCAGTGTTCCAGTCCACATACTGCTTCCGCGCCGACCAGGGGGACGGTCCCCTGTTTCTGGATGAGGAGCACGGACTGCTGCGCGTAGGGGAGGACGGCTGGGTCCTGGAGGGGAAGGCACTGCGCTCCTTCCGTATTTCCGAGGACGGCGCGCCGCTGTTTGAAAACGGCATCGGTACCTTGAAGTGTACCGTCAGCGATGTGCCCGATCAGGTGAACGTTATGGCGGCGGAGATCGCCCGGTTCCATCTGGAGCGCCAGAGATTTGAGCGCTGGGAGGCCATGGATGGTCTGCACCGCGCAGGGACCGAGAGCAGCGAGGAGCGCCGGGAACGGGAGCGGACCAACGATCTGCGCCGGCCCCGGTTCGATGTGCCTGCCCCCGTCAGAGAATTCCGGGTGGAGCTGACCTTGGATCACCCTTACCAGCCCGCCTTCGACGCGAGGATCGCCGCTCCGGCCTTTGACCGGAACTATCCGCGGACGGAGAATTATCTGAAGTCCTACCGGGAACAGACAGAGGAGCTGCATCTGCTGGCTGCAAAGCTGATGCACATGATCGCCCCCGGCGCGGGGGAGACCCAGAGCGGCTTTGGCTGGGTGCGTTCCATGCAGATGATGCTCAGCCGGATGCCGCGGACGAGAGCGTTCCTCTTCTGATGCCGGGCCCAGCCGCCATGGCGGCGGAGGTTGATCGAGCAAAAACGAATACTCTTGGAGATACAAAAACCCCGGGCGCTGTGCTTGCACAGCGCCCGGGTTCGTCTCCCTGCTGAAAATGAAACGAGCACTTGCCGGAAGACACAGTTTTCCGACAAAAAGGGGATACAGACGAAACCGACGAGATGACCAAAGGTGGTCCACGTATCACTTAGAATGCCCAAACTGAAAAGTTTTTTGTTTTAGACCTTAAAAAGTTATTGAATATACAAACTATTTTGGGTATACTATTAGCTGTAGGGAGGCGATACGATGATCAACAGACCGGACTATATCGCGGCAATCGAGCCGTTTATCGACAAGCCGCTCGTCAAGATACTTGCCGGTATCCGTCGCTGCGGCAAGTCTACGATCTTTGAGATGCTGAGAGAGGAACTGCTGCGGCGCGGTATTGGAGAGGACCAGATCGTCTGCAAGCGGTACACGGAGATGGATATTCCCGAGAACATCACCGCCAAGCAGATGTATGACGAGCTGACCGCTGCCATGGCGGGCAAGGGACATTGTTACCTCTTGCTGGACGAGATTCAGGAGATCACCGGCTGGGAGAAAGCGGTCAACAGCCTGTTGGAAAGTGCGGATGCCGACATCTATGTGACCGGCTCCAACTCCAAGCTCATGTCCAGCGAGATCTCCACCTATCTGACGGGCCGCTATGTGTCCATTCCTGTCTATACGCTGTCGTTCAAGGAGTATCTGGACTTCAAGGCCGACAGCACTTTATCCCGCAGGGAACTGCTGGAGGAGTATATTCGCTTCGGCGGTTTTCCCATCATTGCACTTAGCGAATATGATGAGCAAAGCGCTTATCAGATCGTCAACGGCATTTACCACACCGTAGTCTCCCGCGATATTGTCAAACGTCACCGCATCAACAAGCAGGATCTTTTTGACCGTGTGGTGAAGTATATCATCGAGAATATGGGCAAGACTTTCTCAGCAAACTCGATCTCCACCTTCCTGAAAAGCGAGCACCGCAAGGTCTCGGTGGAGAGCATCTATAACTATCTGCGCTGGCTGGAGCAGGCGCTTATTATCTACCCCTGCGAACGCTATGACCTGCAAGGCAAGAGTATCCTGAAAACGCAGGAGAAGTATTATCTTGCCGATGTCTCCCTGAAATACGCGCTGCTGGGTTATAACCGCAAAATGCTGGACGGCGCGATGGAGAACATCGTGTACCTCGAATTGAAGCGCCGCGGCTACGATGTTTACATCGGCAAGAACGATACAAAGGAGATCGACTTTGTTGCAACGCGCCGCGACGAGCGCATTTATGTGCAGGTCTGCGTCCGGATTCCAGAAGCATCGGACCGCGAGGTGGGGAACCTGATGGAGATCCGCGACCATTATCCCAAATATGTCGTTACCCTCAACGAGATGGACACCGGCATTGAGGACGGCATCCGGATTGTTCACCTCGCGGATTTTCTGCTTGCCGAACAATGGTGATCATCTTTCGGCTCATTCGGTAACCATAGAACCCAGTCATGTTATTTTAGAAGAGCCTACTTGATAATCGTTACTTCGCAGTTTTTTTGCCATTCCATTTACCTGAGCCTCTCGATCTGCTGGCAAAGATACAAAAACCCCGGGCGCTGTGCTTGCACAGCGCCCGGGTTCGTCTCTCTTGCAAAAGAGGAGGGGGTCAAATCGGTTTTTCTGCTTTCTTGTCGGAGTCAACTCATGGGAAGGAGCAATTGGCATTCGTTATGAAGTTCATTACGGTAATCATTACAGTAATAAAGTACAGCATATCCACGGACTGGATCTGAACGCACCGCGATAGATCCTTCTTTGAGAGTGATTTCCTGCCCACTTAACTTAAAAGAAGTACGGCCGGGGGGGGATGTGGGAAAATAAAAATCATTGAGATATTTGTCGTTAATCTCCCCCGTCTCCATGAACTCATATTGGAGCTGGGCGTAATAGCTCCGCACGTTAGCCCAGTCGGTTGCGACGCGCGCTTTGTGAAGCTGTGAGCTGAAGGTCGGGATCGCGACGGCCACCAGCACGGCGATGATCGCCACAACGATCAGCATTTCCATCAGTGTAAATCCGTGATTCCGTTTTGCGGTCGGGGTTGTTCTCTGTTTCGTCATTTTGCCACCATTTTCCATACCGTATCGGCGCGGGCCGCCCATAGGGAACAGGGGACCTGCCGTATGCTCTGTTTGGCCCGGTTTTCGATTCGGGTGTGAGGCGAGCCTGAGTTTTTATTATATGGATAGCACCTGCCGCTGTCAATTCTTTGCGGCATACTTTTCAAATTTTGTGCATTTTGGTGAAGAAAGCGGGCACTTTGTAGGATCATTGGACGGAATATGGCGGACATCTATCCGTAAATGAACAACAGCAGCGGCAATTTGCCGCTGCTGTGCTGTAATTTGGAATAGCAAGTTTGAGCATCCGAAAGGGGAGAGGCCGTCACTGGATGGCGAAGATCAGCTCCGCGGTGCAGGCCGTCTCGCCGTTCACCGTGGCGGTGCAGGCGCCGATGCCCACCGGACCCCGGCGTTTGGTGAGGGTACATTCCAGCTCCAGAACGTCCCCGGGGATGACCTGCCGCTTGAACCGGGCATTTTTCACGCCGCCGAACAGGGCGATCTTCCCCCGGTTCTCCGGCAGGGATAGAATCGCCACGGCCCCCACCTGGGCCAGCGCCTCTAAGATCAGCACGCCGGGCATGACGTGCTTTTGGGGGAAGTGGCCGCAGAAAAACGGCTCGCCCACGCTGACGCACTTGATGCCCTTGGCCCACACACCGGATTCCCCGTCGGTGATGCGGTCCACCAGCGCGAAGGGGTAGCGGTGGGGCAGGATCTCGGCGATCTCATTGGAATTTAACTGCAAGCCCATGTCAGTCCTCCCATTTCTTCAGCAGCAGGCTGCCGTTGTGTCCGCCGAAGCCCAGAGAGTTGCTCAGGGCGTACCGGATGTCCGCCGGACGGCCCTCGTTGGGCACCACATCCAGATCGCAGTCCGGGTCCGGGGTCTGATAGTGGATGGTGGCGGGGAGGAAGCCGTCCCGCAGGCTCAGGGCGGTGAAGATGGCTTCCACGGCGCCGGCGGCTCCCAGCATATGTCCGGTCATGGACTTGGTGGAGCTCATAGCCAGCTGATAGGCGTGAGGGCCGAACACGGTTTTCACCGCGGCGGTCTCCCCGGCGTCGTTGAGGTGGGTAGAGGTGCCGTGGGCGTTGATGTAGCCCACCTGCTCCGGAGAAACGCCGCCGTCGGTCAGCGCCATGGCCATGGCCTTGGCGCCGCCGCTGCCGCCCGCAAGGGGAGCGGTGATGTGGTGAGCGTCGCAGGTAGCGCCGTAGCCCACCACCTCGGCGTAGATCTTCGCCCCGCGGGTCTTGGCGTGCTCCAATTCCTCCAGGAGCAGCACGCCCGCGCCCTCGCCCATGACGAAGCCGCTGCGCTCCGCGTCAAAGGGGATGGAGGCCCGGTCAGGGTCCTCTGTCTGGGTCAGGGCCTTCATGGAGGTGAAGCCGCCGATGGACATGGGCGTGATGGAGGCCTCGGTGCCGCCGCAGAGCATGACCTCGGCGTAGCCGTCCCTGATGTAGTGGAAGGCATCGCCCACGGCGTTGGTGCCCCCGGCGCAGGCGGTGACGGGGCAGGAGCACATAGCCCGGAAGCCCGCGTCGATGGCCACCTGACCCGCCGCCATGTTGCAGATGGCGGTGGGGACATAGAAGGGAGAGACCCGGTCAAAGCCCTTTTCCAGACCCCGGCAGTGCTCCGCCTCGGTGATGGCCTGTCCGCCGATGCCGCTGGAGAGGATCACACCGCAGCGGTCCGCATCCGCCTGCTCCACGGAGAAACCGGCGTCGGACAGGGCCTCCCGCGCCGCCGCCACGGCGAACTGGGTGAAGCGGCCCATGCGCTTGGATTCCTGACGGCCCAGCAAAGATTCCGGGTCGAAGCCCTTTACCTCTGCCGCCAGCTTCACTTTCTGGGCGGCGGGATCGTAATGGGTGATGGGGCCGATGCCGCACACGCCGTTTTTCACGGCCTGCCAGCTTTCTCCCGCCGTCAGGCCGATGGGGGTCACGGCCCCCAGACCGGTGATAACAACTCTGCGTCGTTCCATGTCGCGTTCCTCCTCACATACTCATGCCGCCGTCAACGGCCAAAACCTGCCCGGTGATGTAGCCCGCGTCCTCGCCGGCTAAAAAGGCCACGGCCTTGGCCACGTTTTCCGGCGTGCCCATGCGGCCCATGGGAATGGAGCCGAGGGCGGCGTTTTTCGCGGTCTCCGACAGTGCGGCGGTCATATCCGTGTCGATAAAGCCGGGGGCCACGGCGTTGACGGTGATGTTCCGTCCCGCCAGCTCCTTGGCGAGGGATTTCGTCATGCCGATGACGCCCGCTTTGCTGGCGGCGTAATTCACCTGTCCGGCGTTGCCCCGGAGGCCCACCACGCTGGAGAGGTTCACGATGCGGCCATAGCGCTGCTTCACCATCTGCCGGGCCACGGCCTTCATGCAGAGGAAGGCACCCCGGAGGTTGGCGGCGATGACGGCGTCAAAATCCTCCGGCTTCATCATCATGAGCAGGCCGTCCTTGGTGATGCCCGCGTTGTTCACCAGAATGTCGATGCGGCCAAAGGTTTTGAGGGCGGCGTCCATCAGGGCCTTCACCTCGTCCTCTTTCGACACGTCGCACCGGACGGCCACGGCCTTGGCCCCAAGGGATTCGCAGGCGGCAACGGTCTCATTGGCCGCCGCTTCGTTGCCCGCGTAGCAGAGCACCACATTGGCTCCGCCCCGGGCCAGTTCCAGACAGATCGCCCGGCCCAGTCCCCGGCTGCCGCCGGTGACGACGGCTGTTTTTTCAGAAAAATTCATAGAGATGCTCCTTTGAGGGTCTCCGTCAGCTGTTCCAGCTCTGCCGCGGTCTCCACGGCGTACACTGACAGCTCCGGGACGGTTTTCTTCACAAAGCCGCTGAGGGCCTTGCCCGGGCCGATCTCCACCAGCGCGTCCAGCCCCATGGCGGCCATGCGGCGGAGGGAATCCTCCATGTAGACGCTGCTCTGCACCTGCTGCACCAGCAGCTCCGGGATGACAGCGCCATCGGGACGCTCCGCGCCCAGACAGTTGAAGATCACGGGAATTTGCGGCTCCCGGAACTCCACGGTGCGGAACCGCTCCGCCAGCGCGTCTCCGGCGGGGGCCATGAGGGGGGTGTGGAAGGGGCCGCTGACCTTTAGGGGCAGGCAGCGGCGGGCGCCTTTTTCCTTTGCCAGAGCCGATGCGGTCTCCACGGCGGCCTTCTCACCGCCGAGGACCAGCTGGCCGGGGCAGTTGTAGTTGGCGATGACCACGCAGCCGTGGGCGGAAGCCTCGTCACAGGCCTCCTGCAAGGCCGCCCGGTCCAGCCCCAGCACCGCTACCATGGCAGAGGGCCGTCCGGCTGCGGCTTCCTCCATGGCTTTGCCACGGAAGGCCACCAGCTCCACGGCAGTGTCGGCGTCAAAGACCCCGGCGGCGTGGAGGGCGGAATACTCGCCCAGAGACAGCCCGGCGGCAGCGGCGGGGACGATGCCCCGCTCCGCCAGCAGGGCGGTCATGCCCGCGGCGAAGGCCACCATACAGGGCTGGGTGTATCGGGTCTGATTCAGAACGCCCTTCGTGTCGGTGAAGGAGACCTCCTTCAAATCGAAATCCACCTGCGCGGCGGCGCTGTCCAGCACGGCGCGGAAGGTGGGGAAGCGCTCATACAGGTCAGCGCCCATGCCGGGGTGCTGGCTGCCCTGTCCCGCATATAAAAATCCTAACTTCATTGCGCGGACCTCCATTCGTCCATGATCTGAGCCATCTGCTCCGGCACGGTGGAGAGGGTGTTCACCTCGCCGCCGGCGGCTCCGCAGAAAAACAGGCCGTTTTCCCAATCGCCGTTCCGGGCGGCGATGAGGGCCTTGGAAATGCAGTAGGGGGCGTTTTTGCCGTCGCAGGTGACGATGCACTTCACGCACCGCTCCGGAGGCGGCTGGGTGCCGGCCTCTACCCGCCGGATCAGGGGACTGCGCAGCGCCCGTCCCGGCATCCCCACGGGGCTTTTCACCAGGGTGATGTCGTCAGCCTTTGCCGCTAAGAGCCGCTGCTTGTAGTCCTCGGAAGCGTCGCACTCCGCCGTGGCGATGAACCGGGTGGCGAACTGCGCCCCGGCAGCGCCCTCCTTCATGTAGCGGGCCATGTCCGCGCCGTTTTTCACGCCGCCGGCCACGAAAACCGGAATGTCCCGGCCCGCCTTGTCCCGGAAGGGGGCGATAGCGGTCAGGACCTCCCGCAAAAGGTCGGAAAGGGAGGGGGGCGCGTCCAGATCCTGCCGGGAGAAGCCCAGATGCCCCCCGGCCTCCGGCCCCTCCAAGATCAAAAAGTCGGGGATGCGGCCATAGTGCCGGTCCCACAGCTTGCACAGCAGCCCTGCCGCCCGGCCGCTGCTGACGATGGGGGCGATGGCGGCGTCACTGTCGGAAACTTCGGAGGCCAGCGCGGGGAGCTCCTTGGGAAGTCCCGCACCGCAGACGATGGCGTCAGCCCCCGCCCGGAGGGCGGTGCGGACGCTGTCGGCGTACTGGGTGGTGGCGACCATGGCGTTGACGGCGATCAGCCCCGCGCCGTGGGCCAAAACCTTGGCATGGCGGACCTGCCGGTCCAGCGCCCGGAGGTTGGCTTCAAAGGGACGCTTGGCGAAATCCGGCTCCTGAAAGCCGCAGACGGCGGTGGAGAGGGTCCCCATGCCGCCGCAGGCGGCTACCGCCCCGGCTAGGCCGTCCAGACTGATGCCCACGCCCATGCCCCCCTGCAAAATGGGGAGGGGGAGGGTCTTTCCCCGGATCGTTACTGCCATGCTGCCTCCGTGGCCTTCAAAACAGCCTGACTGCCGGTGTACAGCTCCTCGAAGATCTGGCGCAGGGGCTTGATCTCATGGAGCATACCGGCCACCTGACCGGCCATGACGCTGCCCCGCTCCATGTCTCCCTCGAACACCGCCCGGCGGAGACCGCCGAGGGTGACGTGTTCCAGCTCCTCCAGCGTGGCTCCACGCTTTTCCAGAGCGAGATACTCCCGGGCCATTTTGTTTTTCAGCACCCGCACCGGCCCGCCGATGGAGCGGCCCGTCACGGTGGTGTCGCTGTCCTTGGCCTTCAGAAGGGCCAGCTTGTAGTTTTCGTGGATGGGGCACTCGAGGCTTGTCAGCAGGCAGGTGCCCACCTGAATGCCGCAGGCCCCCAGCGCGAAGGCCGCTGCCGCCTGCCGTCCGTCGGCAATGCCGCCGGCGGCGATGACGGGGACGTCCACCGTGTCGATGACCTGGGGCACCAGCGCCATGGTGGTCATTTCCCCCACATGGCCGCCGGACTCCATGCCCTCGGCGATGATGGCGTCGGCTCCCTGATTCACCAGCCGCTTGGCAAGGATGGAGGCCGCCACCACGGGCAGCACCTTGATCCCGGCCTCTTTCCACGCGGGGATGTACTTGCCGGGACTGCCCGCCCCGGTGGTCACCACCTGAACGCCCTCCTCTATGATGATCTGGGCCATTTCGTCGGCGCAGGGATTCATCAGCATCAGGTTCACGCCGAAGGGCTTGTCCGTCAGGCTCTTGCAGATGCGGATCTGCTTGCGCAGCAGGTCCGCTTCCAGCATCCCGCCGGTGGCGATGACGCCCAGCGCCCCCGCGTTAGAGCAGGCGGCGGCGAATTCGCCGGTGGCGATGTTGGCCATGCCGCCCTGGATAATGGGGAACTCCGTCCCCAGCAGCTCGTTGAGTTTTTTCATAGTATTGCTCCTTTACAGAAAAGAGGCTCAGGCCATTTCCAGCACCGCACCGCCCCAGGTCAGGCCGCCTCCGAAGGCGGTCAGCAGCAGGCGGCTGCCGGGACCCACGCGGCCCTGCTCCACCAGCTCGCTGAGGACCAGCGGTACGCTGGCAGCGGCGGTGTTGCCGTAGCGGTCGATGTTTTTGTAGTATTTTTCCGGCGGGATGCGGTATTTCCGCACCGCCAGGTCAATGATGCGGGCGTTGGCCTGATGGAACACGAAGAAGTCGATGTCCGCCGGGGTCAGTCCAGCCTTTTTCAGCGTGGCGTCCATGCAGGCGGGGACGGTCTCCACGGCGAATTTGAACACCTGCGTCCCCTCCATGGAGAGGACGTTGGGCGCTCCCCGGCCAAGGCCCGGCAGACGCAGGAGAACGTCGTCCCCCCGGCTGCCCAGCACGGCCCCGATGGAGGGCCAGCCCTCCCGGCACTCCACCACGGCGGCGGCCGCACCGTCCCCAAAGAGGATGCAGGTGCTCCGGTCCGTCCAATCCACCACTTTACTCAGGGCTTCCGCCCCCACTACCAGACCGAATTTCCGGGGGGAGGCGTTCAGCAGGCACTCCATAGTGTGGAGAGCATAGACAAAGCCGGTGCAGGCAGCGTTCAGGTCGAAACAGGGGGTATCTTCCGGCAGACCCAGCGCCCGCTGCAGCAGACAGGCGGCAGAGGGCACCACGGTATCCGCCGAGACGGTGGCCACGATGCACACGCCGATGTCCGCCGGGGTGATCCCGGCCATGTGCAGGGCGTCCCGCGCGGCGCTGACGCACAGCTCCGTGAGGGTCTCTTTTTCACAGCGGTAGCGGCTGCGGATGCCGGTGCGGGCGGTGATCCACTCGTCATTGGTATCCACCAGCCGGGAAAGATCGTCGTTGGTGACGGTATTGGCGGGGACACAGCGGCCTGTGCCCCGGAGCTTGATCCCGTTCATGCGTCCTCCTTCCCGCGGCCAAGGGCGCGGAATTTCTGATAGCGCCGTTCCGTCAGGCTGACGGCGCTTTCCTTCAGCAGGGGTTCCAGACAGGCGGTCAGCGCCCGGTCCAGGTTCCACAGCGTCCGGCTGGGGTCGGTTTGCGCGCCGCCCTCCGGCTCCCGGACGATGCCATCAATGACCCCCAGCTTTTTCAGCTCCAGGGCGGTGAGCTTCATCAGCTCCGCCGCCTCGCCGGAGCGCTGGGCGTCCTTCCACAGGATGGAGGCGAAGCCCTCCGGGGATAAAATGGCGTACACGGCGTTTTCCAGCATCAGCACCCGGTCGGCCACAGCCAGCGCCAGCGCGCCGCCGCTGTTGCCCTCCCCGGTGATGACGGCGATGACAGGCACCGTCAGACGGCTCATCTCAAAGAGATTCCGGGCGATGGCCTCGCCCTGACCGTGCTCCTCGGCCTCCAGACCGGGATAGGCCCCGGCGGTGTCGATAAAGGTAAATATAGGGCGGCGGAACTTCTCCGCCTGCTTCATGAGCCGCAGCGCCTTGCGGTAGCCCTCCGGCCCCGGCATTCCGAAGTTGCACCGGAGGTTTTCCTCCAGCGTTTTGCCCTTCCGGGTACCGATGACGGTAACGGGCCGCCCGTGGAACAGGGCGATGCCGCCTAAAATGGCGGGGTCCTCCCGGCAGGCCCGGTCTCCCCGCTGCTCAAAGAAATCGGTGAACAGTCCGTCGATATAGTCCGTGATATTGGGCCGCTGGGGATGGCGGGCCAGCGCCACCCGCTCCGCGGCGGTTTTCTCAGACATGGCGTTCTCCTTTCCCGTGGAGCTTCAGCAGACGGATGAGGGTGTCCCGCAGGTCCTTCCGGGGGACCACCGCGTCCACAAAGCCGTGCTCCATCTGAAACTCCGAGCGCTGGAAGCCCTCCGGCAGGGTCTCGCCGATGGTCTGCTGAATGACACGGGGCCCGGCGAAGCCGATAAGCGCACCGGGTTCGGCCAGAATAATGTCTCCTAACGAGGCAAAGCTGGCGGTGACGCCGCCGGTGGTGGGGTCCGTGAGAACGGAGATGTACAGCAGTCCCTTTTCCGAAAACCGGGCCAGAGCCGCGCTGGTTTTCGCCATCTGCATGAGGGACAAAATGCCCTCCTGCATCCGCGCGCCGCCGCTGGCGGCAAAAAGGATCAGGGGCAGTTTGTTTTTCCCGGCGTACTCGATGGCCAGCGTCAGCTTTTCCCCTACGGCGGCGCTCATGCTGCCCATGAGAAAGCGGCTGTCCAACACACCGACTACACAGCGGCTTCCGCCCACGGTGCCGGTGGCGGTGACCACGGCCTCGTTCATGCCGGTCTTGCGGCGGGCACCGTCCAGCTTGGCCCCGTAGCCGGGGAAGCGGAGGGGGTCGCTGGCCGTCAGCTTCTCATGCAGCTCCCGGAAGGAGCCGGGGTCCAGCACGCTGCTGAGCCGGTAATAGGCCCCCATGGGGAAGTGGTAGCCGCACAGGGGGCAGACGGACAGCGCCGCCGCCACGTCCTTGCGCTGGCTCTCCCCGCCGCAATGGGGGCAGGTGACTAACTTTTCACCGGGGACGTAATTCTCCCGCATGGCTTTCATGGCCAGCAGCCGCGCCCGGCGTTTCGCAAAAATGTTTTCCATGTATTATCCTTTGTGATCGTCTACCCGGCGGCTGAATTCCAGCAGCTCCGGCAGGCTTCGGTCCAGAAAGGCGGTGGTGCAGCCGCCCCGGACAAAGGTGGGGTGGAACAGCAGCTCATAGGACAGCTCCGCATTGGTGGGGAAGCCCTCTAAGGTAAATTCCTCCAGACAGCGGCGCATCCTGCGGATGGCTTCCAGCCGGGTGGGGGCGTGGACCATCACCTTGGCGGCCAGAGAATCGTAATAGGGGGAGAGGGTGCAGCCGTTATAGAGGGCGGAGTCCACCCGGACGCCGGGGCCGCCGGGGAAGTGGAGAAATTCCACCTTGCCGGGGCAGGGCCGGAAATTGGCCGTGGGGTCCTCGGCGTTGATGCGGCACTCGATGGCGTGGCCGGTGAGGGTCACGTCCTCCTGAGTCAGGTCAAGGGGCAGACCGGAGGCGATGCGCAGCTGCTGACGCACCAGATCCACGCCGGTGATCATCTCCGTGATGCCGTGCTCCACCTGGATCCGGGTGTTCATCTCCATGAAGTAGAAATGCTGTCCGTCGCTGTCCAGCAGAAATTCCACAGTGCCCGCGCCCTCGTAGCGGACGGCCTGCGCCGCTTTCACGGCGGCCCGGCCCATCTCCTCCCGCAGCTCCGGCGTCAGGCACCGGGCGGGAGCCTCCTCAATGAGCTTCTGGTTCCGGCGCTGGATGGAGCAGTCCCGGTCTCCCAAGTGGATGACATGGCCCTGCCGGTCCGCCAGAATTTGAAACTCGATGTGCCGGGGTTCCAGCACCAGCTTTTCCAGATACATCTCGTCGTTGCCGAAGCAGGCGTTGGCCTCCGCCTTGGCGGCGGCGTAAGCGTCGGGCAGGTCCTGAGCGCTGTCGCAGCGGCGGATGCCCCGGCCGCCGCCACCGGCGCTGGCCTTCAGCAAAACGGGATAGCCCACCGTCTCCGCCACGGCCAGAGCGTCCTCCACAGAGGATACCGGCCCGTCGGAACCGGGGGTCACGGGGACCCCGGCGGCGCGCATCAGGTCCCGGGCGGCGGATTTGGAGCCGGCCTTCCGGATGGCGTCCCCGGAGGGACCGATGAAGGTGATGCCGTTTTCCGCGCAGGCGTCGGCAAATTCCGGGTTTTCCGACAGGAACCCGTAGCCGGGGTGCAGACCGTCGCAGCCGGTGGCTATGGCGGCGGAGAGCAGCGCCTGAGGATTTAAGTAGCTGTCAGCGGCCCGGGGAGGGCCGATGCACATGGACCGGGTGGCCAGCTGGACGTGGAGGGCCTCCGCGTCCGCCTGCGAATACACCGAGACCGTCTCAATGCCTGCCTCCCGGCAGGCCCGCCGCACCCGCAGGGCGATCTCCCCCCGGTTGGCGATCAATACCCGCTTCAGCATGGCTTGTAACGGAACAGCGGCTCCCCGAAGGAAACCAGCGCGCCGTTTTCCTTCAGAACCGCTGTGATCTCGCAGTCACAGGGGGCGGGGATCTCGCTCATCATCTTCATGGCCTCCAGCAGGCAGACGGGCTGGCCCTTGCGTACCCGGTCGCCCACCTTCACAAAGGGGGGCTGCTCCGGGGCGGAGGCGGCGTAGAAGGTACCCACCATGGGGGCGGTGATGGCATCGCCCTCCGGTTCGGCGGCCGCGGGCACTGCCGGGGCAGCAGCCGCTGCCGGGATCACCGGCGCGGCGGGAGCGGAGACGGCCCGCTCCATTTCTATGGTAAATTCCTGGGTGGACAGCTTCAGTTTGGACAGGGAGCTTCCCTCGAAGCGGGCCAGCAGGTCGTTCAGTTCTTGATTGGTCATGGAATATCCTTTCCTCGCAAAACTGGACCGCCGGAGGGTCTGTACCCTCCGGCGGACGCACGTTAATTCTTGTGAGCGGCCAGATAGGTCATGATGTCGCCCACCGTTTTCAGGTTGGCGGCGTCCTCCTCGGCGATGGAGATGCCGGCGGCCTCTTCCAGGGCCATGACCAGCTCCACGGCGGCCAGAGAATCGGCGCCCAGATCGTCAGCCAGAGAAGCGGTGGGGGTCACGGCTTCGGCGTCGCAGCCCAGAGTCTCGACAATGATGTCACGCACTTTTTCAAATTCCATGATATATCTCCTTGTTTCGGTGAAAGTCGGCTCTTGTTAGTTAAAAACATTTACTTAAAATAATTTAACTAAAAGAATTGAACTATATAATAGCGGACACCCCTCCCAATGTCAAGAAAAAAATTATGAACAATTTGCAACATCGGAAAAAGAGGGGGCTGCAAGCCAGTTTTTTGTTGACAGGGAAAACTGGATGTACTATCATCCAATCAGAAAGATGTATCTGCAACTATTTCTCGACCGGGCACAGGCTCCGGGGAAAGGAACGCTCTCAATAACCCCCACCAAATCTAACGATTTGGAGGGGGTTTGCGAGAAATCGTAAGCCCTGATTGACTACCCTAAGTGTTTCGAGCACTACGTTACTCAAGAATGTAAGAATAGGCACCGGCGGGCGTGAATCCGAACCTGCCGCACTGCGGTGTGTGATTAAAAGCTCTGAGGGTAAGGAGCGGTGTTGCACACGAAAACCTTGAGATAACATTGGGTACGGATACCTGACGGCCGAAAGGCCGCGTGGCTTTTTCGTTAGCCACAATCAAAGAAGAAGGAGGAAGGCATCATGCCAAACAAAGTGTATGTCATCAACAAGCACGGGCGTCCGCTGATGCCCTGCTCCCCGGCAAAAGCCCGTCATCTGCTGGATGCCGGGAAAGCCAAAATAAAGAAGAGGACGCCCTTTACCATCCAGCTGGTCTACGGAAGCAGTGGCTACACCCAAGAAGTCATTCTTGGCGTGGACGCTGGAAGTAAGACCATTGGAATGTCGGCATCTACTACAAAAGAGGAGCTGCTCTCCGCAGAAGTAAAACCTCGAAATGACGTGGTGGATTTACAATCCACCCGTCGAGAGTTCCGCAGAGCCCGGAGAAACCGCAAAACCCGGTATCGCAAGCCACGCTTCGATAACCGGGTAAGAAGCAAACACAAGGGTTGGTTGGCACCATCTGTGGAGGTCAAAATCCAAGAGCACATCACCTCAATCAAGATGGTTTGCCGCATCCTGCCCGTGAGCAAAGTGGTCATAGAGACCGCCGAGTTCGACCTGCAGCTGCTGAAAGCCATTGCGGATGGAAAGCCCGTTCCGCAAGGTGAGGATTACCAGAAGGGCGAGATGTACGGTCACTACAATGTACGGCAATACGTGCTTTGGAGAGATGATTACACCTGTCAGTGCTGCGGAGCACACGCAACCAAGAAAAAAGAGGTCCGGCTTCACGTCCACCATCTGGAGAGCAGGAAGGTAGGCGGCGACGCCCCGGACAACCAAGTTACCCTTTGCGAGAGTTGTCACGAGAAACTCCACAAGGGGTTGATTACGGAGAAGGACTTCAAAAAGCGCAAGCGTCGTTCCACACGGGATGCCACATTCATGGGCATCATGCGGAAGACTTTAATGCAGAGGCTCTGCTCTGAGTTGCCTATCCCCGTTGTCGAAACGAGAGGCTATATCACAAAGGCAACCCGAGAGAAGCTGCTTGTGCTTCCCAAGAGCCACACCAACGATGCTCTGGCAATCGCACAGGGGAAGCGCGGCTTCAATGTGGGCTACCTTCCGGGAATCATACAAACCGATAAGATTTACACGATTCGTCCGGTGAGACATCACAACCGCCAGCTGCACAAGGCGGCCATTCTCAAGGGAGGCATCCGTAAGTCCAATCAAGTAGGAAAGTACGTTTTTGGATATCGTCTTTTTGACAAAGTCCAATTTAACGAACAGGACTGCTTCATTTGGGGAAGAAGAACTACCGGAATCTTTACCATTAAAACGATAAACGGGAAAATGATAAAGGACGGTATCTCTTTCAAAAAATTAAAACTCGCAGAAAAATCCACGAGTTATTTAATAGCTTGATTTAATACACGAAAGGAGGAACGGCAATTCCTCACCGCCCAATGCTTCACATTGGACGGTGTACCCTTGCCGTAACAATGGAATTTTTATCGAACAAGCCCCTGCTCATTACAGATACCATCCTCCGGGACGCTCACCAGTCTCAGGCGGCCACCCGTATGACCACGGAGGATATGCTCCCCGCGCTGGAAATGCTGGATTCCATCGGCTACTACTCTCTGGAGTGCTGGGGCGGCGCCACCTTCGACGCCTGTATGCGCTTCCTGAATGAAGACCCGTGGGAGCGGCTGCGGACCATCCGCCAGCACGTGAAGCACACGAAGCTGCAAATGCTGTTCCGTGGCCAGAACATCCTGGGCTACAAGCACTATGCCGACGATGTGGTGGACGCCTTCTGCCGCAAGTCCATTGAAAACGGCATCGACATCATCCGCATTTTCGACGCGCTGAACGATGTGCGGAACCTGGAACAGGCCATCAAGTCCACCCGGAAGTACGGCGGCGAGGTGGAGGCCACCATGAGCTACACCGTCTCCCCCATCCACAACGAGGACTACTTTGTGAAGTTGGCCAAGACGCTGGAGGAAATGGGCGCCAGCGCCATCTGCGTCAAGGACATGGCCAACCTCCTGCTGCCCATGGACGCCTACTCCCTCATCAAGCGGCTGAAGGAGACGGTCTCCATCCCCATCCATCTCCACACCCACAACACCACCGGCACCGGCGACATGGTGAACCTCATGGCGGCCATGGCGGGGGTGGACATCGTGGACACCGCCCTCTCCCCCCTTGCCAACGGCACCTCCCAGCCCGCCACGGAGTCTCTGGTGGCCACGCTGAAGGGCACCGTCCGGGACACCGGGCTGGATCAGTCCAAGCTCAGCGAGGCGGCGGCCCACTTCCGCAAGGTGGCGGCCCGTCTGCAAAACGAGGGCATTCTGGACCCCAAGGTCCTGCGGGTGGACACCAACACCCTGCTCTATCAGGTCCCCGGCGGAATGCTCTCCAACCTGATCTCCCAGCTCAAGCAGGCCGGGAAGGAGGACAAGTACTATGACGTGCTGGCGGAGATTCCCCGTGTCCGCAAGGACTTCGGCTATCCCCCGCTGGTGACTCCCACCAGCCAGATCGTAGGCACCCAGGCGGTGATGAACGTCATCGTGGGCAAGTACAAGACCTTCCCCAAGGAGTCCAAGGGACTGCTGCGGGGCGAGTACGGCGCGCTGCCCGGCGAGGTGAACCCGGAGGTCCGGGCGCTGGCGGGCATCGACCCGGAGGCGGTCATCACCTGCCGTCCGGCGGACAACATTGCCCCGGAACTGGAAACCTACAAAGAGCAGTTTAAGGACATCGCCAAGTCCGAGGAGGACGTGCTGTCTCTGGCCCTGTTCCCCCAGGTGGCCCCCAAGTTCCTGGCCTGGCGGGACGGCCCTCACGAGGCCCCGGCCCAGCCTGCCGAAGCACCCAAGGCCCCTCCCGCCGACCCCAACGCCGTCCGGGAGCTGTTCGTGGAGTACAAATTTTAAATCATATTGAGACCGCCCCGGACCTTCTAAAAAGGTCCGGGGCGGTTTTTTCCGGCGCTTCGAAACGCGGAGGGCCGGTTTGTTTTTCATAGAAAAACGTCCTGCCCTGTAACTGTTTTTTATCCGGGCGCATCAGTGTTTCTTATAGTAAATATTTGATTTTCATTCTTTTCTTGTAAAAAAAACCATTCTATAATAACCCAGTCAAAAAAAGCAAACGCGTGCCGTGCGGAGCTTCCGCACGTGATCTGGGAGGCAATTCAAATGGCAAACTGCGCAATCGTAGGGATCAACTGGGGCGACGAAGGCAAGGGCCGCATGGTGGATTATCTCACCAACCACTTTGACGTGGTGGTGCGGTATCAAGGCGGCGGCAACGCCGGACATACCGTGGTGAATGACAGGGGCACCTTCGCCCTCCACCTGCTTCCCTCCGGCATTTTCCGGGAAGGTGTGGTGAACATTCTGGGCAACGGCGTGGCGCTGGACTGCGAAAATCTGCTGGCGGAGATGAACACCCTCCGGGCCGCCGGTGTGTCCATCACCCCGGAGAATCTGAAAATCAGTGACCGGGCCTCCCTCCTGCTGCCCTGGCACCGGGAGCTGGACGGTCTGGAGGAAGCCCGACTGGCCGACAAGAAGTACGGCTCCACCAAGCAGGGCATCGCCCCCTTCTATTCCGACAAGTACCAGAAAAAGACGGTGATGGCCGGAGAGCTGCTCCACCCCCAGCATCTGAAGGAGCATCTGGCGGATCTGCTGGAGTGGAAGAATCTGACTCTCCAGAAGGTCTACGGTGCCAAGGGCTACACGCTGGATGAGCTGCTGGTCTGGGTGGACAAGTACTGTGAAGCAGTTAAGCCTTACATCACAAACACCACCGCATTCCTGCGGGATGCCCAGAAGGCGGGCAAATCCATCCTCTTCGAGGCCCAGCTGGGCGCACTCCGGGATCTGGATTACGGCATCTATCCCTACACCACCTCCTCCAACGCTGTGGCGGCCTATGCGCCGGTCGGCTCCGGTCTGCCCACCGCCAAGCTGGACGATGTGGTCGGCGTGGTAAAGGCCTATTCCTCCTGCGTGGGCGAAGGCCCCTTTGTGTGCGAATGGTTCGGGGAGGACGCCCAGAAGCTCCGGGACGCCGGCGCGGAATACGGCGCCAAGACCGGACGGCCCCGCCGGGTAGGCCCCATTGATCTGGTGGCCACCCGCTACGGCGTGGAGGTTCAGGGGGCTACCACCATCGCCCTCACCAAGTTGGACATTCTCAGCTATATGGACAAGATCCCCGTCTGCGCCCATTATGAGCTGGACGGCCAGCAGACCGACGAATTCCCCTTCCCCGTCTGCCTTCAGGATGCAAAGCCCGTCATCGAGTACGTGGACGGCTGGAAGTGCGACATCTCCAAGGTCCGCAGCTGGGACGAGCTGCCGGAAAGCGCCCGGAACTACGTGGAGTATGTGGAGCGGGCCATCGGCTGTCACATCGGCTATGTGTCCGTGGGCGCGGAGCGGGACAGCCTCATCATCCGCTGACCCATCAAATCTGGACAGAACGTCCCGCTTCCTGTAAACTATTGAAAAAATGCTGGAAGGAGCCTTTATGAGCAAGGATATCTACGAATCCCCCCTGTCCTCCCGCTACGCCTCCCCTTATATGCTGCACCTGTTCTCTCCGGATATGCGGTTTCAGACCTGGCGGCGGCTATGGGTGGAGCTGGCCCGGGCGGAGCACGAGCTGGGCCTGCCCATCACCGCAGAGCAGGTGGCGGAACTGGAAGCCCACGTCACCGACATCGACTACGCTGCCGCGGAGCAGCGGGAAAAGGAAGTCCGCCATGACGTGATGGCCCATGTCTACGCCTACGGTCTGGCGGCCCCCTCTGCGGCGGGGATCATCCATCTGGGCGCTACCAGCTGCTATGTGACGGACAACGCCGACCTGATCCTCTACCGGGACGGTCTGCGGTATCTGCGGGGGCAGATCTTATCCGTTCTGGTGAATCTGGCGGCCTTTGCCCGGCAGTACGCTGCCACGCCCACTCTGGGCTACACCCACTATCAGCCCGCCCAGCCGGTGACGGTGGGCAAGCGGGCGGCATTGTGGATGCAGGACTTCCGCTCCGATCTGGAGGAGCTGGATCACGTGCTGGCCACTCTGCGCTTCTTGGGCTGCCGGGGCACCACCGGCACTGAGGCCAGCTTCATGGATCTCTTTGAGGGCGACGGGGCGAAGATCGACGAGATGAACCGCCGGATCGCCGCCGCCTTCGGCTTTGAGCGCTGCTTCTCCGTCTGCGGCCAGACCTATCCCCGAAAGACCGACAGCCGCATTCTGAATGTGCTGTCCTCCATTGCCCAGAGTGCTTACCGCATGGCCAATGACCTCCGGCTCCTGCAGCATGACCGTCAGGTGGAGGAGCCTTTCGAGAAGAACCAGATCGGCTCCAGCGCCATGGCCTACAAGCGGAACCCCATGCGCTGCGAGCGGATCTGCTCCCTCAGCCGCTATCTGATGGCCGATGCCGCCAACGCCCCCATGACCGCCTCCGTTCAGTGGCTGGAACGGACGCTGGACGACTCCGCCAACCGCCGCATTTCCCTGCCGGAGGGCTTCCTCTGCGCCGATGCGGTGCTGCGGCTGTGCCAGAACGTCACCAACGGGCTGCATGTCAATGAGAAGATCGTGGACCGGACCATCCGGGAATATCTGCCCTTCCTGGCCACGGAAAACATCATGATGGAGGCGGTGAAGCGGGGCGGCGACCGACAGGAGTTGCATGAGAAGATCCGCCAGCACTCCATGGCCGCCACCGCACGGATGAAGGAGGGCGAACCCTGCGACCTGCTGGACCGTCTGGCCGCAGACCCGGCCTTCAGCATGACCCGTGCGGAGCTGGACGCCGTGATGGAGCCGTCCCTGTACATCGGCCGCTGCAAAGAGCAGGTGGAGCGCCTGCTGGAGGAGTATGCCCCCCTGCTGACGGACGCTCAGACCGCCGACGGCGCCATCAGCCTGTAAATACTAAAAAAAGATGCTCCAGCACTTAAACGACGGGCGGATAGCGAAATTTTCATGTAGGATACGGTGCGGTCTCCGAGGGAGGCCGCACCGTGTCTTGTTTTACGTGAAAATCTTGGGTCACTTCACGCGGAAGTCGTAAACTTCCGTGGGCTCTGGCGGATTCCATCCATTGCCGCCCGCAGTTCCGTTTCTGTCGGAATGGTGAACAATCCCACGGCGGTGAAATAAATGTCCACCTTGACCTTCTTGGTTCCCTTGTCCTTGCTGTGGACTTCGATGCGGCGGATCAGCGCGTTGACGATTTCCGGCGTGAGCTGCCGGATGTCCGTATAATCCCGCAGCGCTTACATCAGCAGCCTTAAATCCACCTTGGTCTGCTCCGCGTCCAGCAGTTCCTTCTGCTCGGTTTCGTAGTTGGCGGTCATTTTTGTAAACCACTCGTCGGTGATTTTGCCGGAGATATTCGCCTCAAACAGTCCCTCGATAGCCTTGTCAGTGGCTTGAACGCGCTGCTCGCTGGTGGTGGTCTGCTTCAGTCTTTGTACCTCGGCCTGTCGTGCAGCGGTGTTGTTCTTCACCAACAGATACAGAAAAATCGGCTCATAGCACCGTACAAAATCGGCAAGGTCGCTGACGGCCTCCGCCACGATCTGTTCCAGCACCGAATTTCGGATATATCGGGATTTGGGCGTCTGTCACGCATACCTCACGCCATAGAACCCTCTGGGGATAGACTCCGGCACCCCGTTATGCTTATAGCTCGTTGTTATTGTGTTCATCCAAACTCCTTTCTCGAACCAGGCGGCCGGTTATCTGATTTGTTTGATGACGCAGGACAGCAAAAAAGCAGCCCTCAATGGACTGCCTTTCGCATTGGACATATTTAAGTCTGAGCTATCCGCTCACAGTTCTTTCAGCAGGAACGCCATATACAATGGAAGTGTGAGGAGCTGTTCTGTGCGTCCTACATTGTAGTCCCCCAGCTTGATTGCCTGGCTGACATGATACTTTTCAGGATGGCGCAGGATTGTTCTGGTGCTTTTCGCATTCCCTGTGGACGCTTTGACCTCCACCAATGTGCATTGTCCTTTATAACGGATCACAAAGTCCACTTCCAAACCGCTGTCTTTGTGGAAATAGTAAAGTTTTCGTCCCATCTTACCGAAAACATCCGCAATCAGATTTTCAAAAATCGCGCCTTTATAGCCGTAAAGATTTCCTTGCAGGATGTCGTACTGTGTGCCATCCTCCAGCATACTGACAAAAAGGCCGCAGTCCCGCATATACACCTTGAATATATCTTCTTCGGCGTTCCCATCCAAAGGCAGTTCCGTAATACTCAGATTATAGCAGCGGACAATGATACCGGCATCCTCGATCCACTGAAGGCTCCCAGCATATTTTGATGCGGTTGAACCTTTTTTGACAACGGAGTATTGAAATTTCTTATTTTCTTTACTGAGCTGTTTCGGGATAGACTGAAAGCACTCCTTGATTCGTGATTTGTCCTTCTTCTCGGCGTACTTCACCATATCGTCCTCATAGGAGCGGACAATATCGCGCTGGATTTGCAGTACCTCGTCCATTTGCTTCGTACCTACAAAAGTCTGTACGGCATCCGGCATACCTCCGACAACCACATATTGCAGGAGCAACTGTTTCATACGGTTGTGCAGTGCCTCCGGGACAGGAGTCTCTTTCTGCAAGCACTTTTTTAACATATCAATTACAGGGTCAGCAATCCCATTAGCCCACAGAAATTCTTCAAAATCCAGAGGGTACATATCAATCACCGTTTCCGATCCGACTGGAACAGATTTCGGTTCTTTTCCATATCCCTTCACGCCCAGCAGAGAGCCGGTGCCTATCACATCATAGCGTCCATCAATTCGGAAAAATTTCAGGGCGGTCCGGGCCTCCGGGCACTCCTGAATCTCGTCCAGGATCAAGACTGTACTTCCACTTTCAAACACTGCCTCGCTGCCCAGCAGGGCGGACAGCATCATCACAATTGTGTCCACTTCCAGGGACCCGGCAAATACAGAGGCATAGTCTGGATTTTCAAAAAAATTCAGGTACACAACATTTCTATAGTTTTTCTTTGCAAAGTCAAGGACAGAAAATGTCTTTCCGCACTGCCGGCAGCCCTTGATAATCAATGGCTTGCGATTTTCTGTGTTTTTCCAGTCAATCAGTTTCTGCTCAATTTTTCTTTTCAGCACGACAGTTTCGCCTCCCGTATTCTGTTCTATTCTAGTATAGCCGAGAACAGAAACTTTTTCAAGTGAGTTTTTGCATGAACCGCAAACTTTTTCAAGTGACTTTTATCGACAAATATCAACTTTTGTAGCAGTCAAGAAAAGTAGACATGAGGAATATTTTTGCGGAAGTTGTTTTTTCAAAAGTGGACATGATGATTCGATACCCTGCATGGTCCTTGCTTGCAAGGGATGCGGCTCCTCACCGGATCATTCCCGCAAGGTAGTCCCAGAAGGCGCTGACCATGCTCTGATCGCTGATGACGAAGGCTGACATGGGTGCATTGAGGGCCGCCTTGTCCGTTAAAAGCAGATTCAGCATCCCATCTGCATTCTGCTGGACGGAGAAGGAAATGAGGGCGGCGGTGTTGGCATAACCGGTTGCCATACGCCCCTCCGATAAAACAAAATCAGAAAAAACACAAGGAGGAATCTGATCGCTCATCCTGATTACCGTTGCACAGGTCTTACGGCTCATTTTTGCAAATAGTTTATTTGAATCGACGGGAATCCCCTTACAATGCATATCTAATAGCCTAAGATACACAGCAGCAGGAAGCCATTCCGCAAAGCTGCAGGTTACCCAGACAGCCCGGAGTCCTTTGCGGAAAACTTTTGAAGGGGAGCGATTTTTATGAAAAAGCGCGTATCAGCGATCCTCCTGGCACTTGTGTTGGTGTTCGGGCTTCTGCCCGCCACGGTCTTTGCCGCTGGAGGGATGGGCACGGCAGTCTATGTCCGCAGCGACGGCAATGATACGACCGGTGACGGCTCAGCGGACAAGCCCTACGCCACGCTGGCCAAGGCGGTCGACGCAGCGAATGACGGCGCGACGGTCTATGTGATGAGCGACCTGACCATGACGGAGTGCGCCCGTTTTTACAGCAAGTCACTCACGATTACCAGCCTTGGTGATGCGACTTACACCATTACACGCGGCGATAACTTTGCTCAGCAGCAGGACAACGCCCGCAGTACCTACAACCCCGCCATGGTCGAGGTTCAGACCACCAGCGACGTGGGCGCCGGTCTGACCCTGACGAACATCATCTTTGATGATGGCGGCAAGAAAGAGGGCACGGTGTTTGCTCAGGCTGTCAGCGATGACAGCACGGGCACCGCTGATACCAGCCATAATACCGATTATGTGCAGGACGCCATCATCGCCTCCAACGCAACCGTTCCCAGCACGATCACGCTGGGCGCTGGCGCGGTGCTGCGGAACTTCGGCGGTATGTCGGCTGTGCGCGCCACTGGCGAAGCCAAGCTGGTGATGGAGCCCGGCAGCGTGATCGAGGATGACTCGGCGGTCATCACGACCCGCGGAAGCGACGCTGACGAAACGAATGCGGCGAAAGGCCCTGCCGGCGCGGTCTGGCTGCAGGGTTCCGACTTTGAGATGAAGTCCGGCGCGGAAATTAAGAACGTAAACGGCCGCGCGGTCTACGCGGATGGCGGTGAAGTGACCATCGGCGGCACGATCAGCGGCATCACCGGCAATGCCAATATGTGGCAGGCGACAAAGAAAGATGGAACAAGCGGCACGGCCATTCACCTGCGCGGTGAGAATGCCAGCGCGGTCCTGACCTCCACTTCTGTGGTCGAGAATATCTCCGGCGGCGGCAGCGCGGTCTATGTGACCGGAAAAGGAAACAAGGTCACAACTGAGCGGGGGGCAACCATCAGGTCCTTGACCAACACGACAGGTATTTATTGCACGTTCGCTTCCGAAGCGCAATTAAACGGTGAAATCACCGGACTAACAGGGAGCAATGCACTAAACCTGAACGAAGACACCAAGGTCGTGCTTGATGCAGATGGAAGCATCCATGATAATGCGTGTGCGACCGCAGTTGTTTATCTTCGTGCCGGTGCAGAGTTCACGATTCGGGGCAAGATCAATAACAACACCTCCACCGACAAATGTGCAGCACTTTATATTGTCACCAACGGCAACTCTTCCCATGCGACGCTGGAGCCGGGCGGTGAGATCTGCAGCAACACCAACGGCGGCAGCAAATACGGCGCGGCAGTCGAGCTGCAGCAGGGCAGCTGCTCCTTCACCATGAATGGCGGCACGATCAGCGGAAACAGTGGTCCATGCGGCGCGGTACAAGTGCACAAGGACAGCGCCAAGTTCATAATGAACAGCGGTGAGGTGACGGGCAATACCTCCACAACAGGCGGTGAAGCCGGAATTTATGTTGAGGCTAAAACGCCGACCGTGGAGCTGAACGCAGGCAAGGCACAAAGCGTCACGCTTGCAGCAAATGTATCTGCCTCGCCAAGCAAAGGCCACATTTACATTTCCGACCGTTTTGATTTGGAGAGCGGCCTTGTGGACATGGTACAGGATGCCAAAACCGTCACCCCCGCGGCGGATAGTCTGGACATTAAACTGGGCAACGCCAGCGCCGATAGCGTAACCGCCTTGACCGACAAGGCCGCCGCGAACGGTTGGAGCACTCCCCTCACCTCATTCTGGGCGCAGCGCGATGACACAGCTGCGCTGACGGTGGACGGGCTGATGCCCACGTCCTCCCTTCCGGTCTACGGTCTGGTGCAGGAAACCGGTACGGACGGGAAACCGACGTCCGGCTCGGCGGTCAGGGTATACAGCACAGAAATCACTGCCGACGGCATCCGTCTGACACTTCCCAACGGCTATGCGAACGGCTGCGCAGTGGCGCTGGCACAGCCCACCACCGACTTCGGCTCAGTGGTCATCACCACCACGAAGCCGGAATTAAAGGAAACCGCGGACCTGTCCGGCGCTTATGAAGTCCCCTATACCGTGACCTACACCATGTCGGACAGCCTGCTCAGTATGCTGAAAACGGCATCGGTCGGTATCCCGGCCATGTCCTTTGTTGTGGAATTGGACAGCCGTCTCACAGCTAAAACCGATGACAGCGGAAACTGCCTTTACACCTTCGACGGTGACGGCATCCTCGGCGGCACGGCCAGCGTCTCCGGCCATACGGTCACCGTCACCTGCGCCCCCTTGCCCGGTTGGAAAGCCGCGATTGCGGGAAAATCCTCCGTCAAGATGGTGCTGCAATGCACCGGCGTACTGGCGGCAGCGGATTTCACCGCCGGTGAATATCTGAACACCTCCGCTCATATCAGCGGTACAGTATCCGACGGCAGTACCGTCACGCCTGTCATGATCCCCTCCAACGTCTGCCGGACCAAGATGACCGCCCAGACCTTTACCGTGACCTACCGCGGAAACGGCGCTGACTCCGGCATGACCGCCGACGCCACGGCCTACGCTCCCGGCGAAACAGCCACAGTAAAGGCAAACAGCTATACATGCGACGGCTGCACCTTCACCGGGTGGAACACCGAGCCGGACGGAAGCGGCGCTCCCTATAAGGCTGGCGACCAGATCACAATGACCGACAATGTGGTCCTCTATGCACAATGGACAAGGAACAGCTCCGGTGATGGCGGTGACACCGGCTACACGCTCCGGCTCACCAAGCTCGATGCCGGGAACGGTACGCCGCTGAGCGGCGCGAAATTTGAGCTGTGGCGTGTCGGGGCCCGATCCGATACAAGGCTCGGCGTCTACGAGACCAACCGGTACGGCTGGACACAGGCAGAGGTCTCCCAAAGCGGCGATTACTACTGGGTCGAGACCGTACCGCCTGAGGGCTATCGATTGAATGGAGGCAAGCACCCGACCAATACAAGTAAAAACAGCAGGATCACTGTCTACAATGCCGAGGCCGCAGTGCCTGCGCTGTTCACCGATAATCACTATGCCTATATCGTCGGTGGGCCAGACGGTACAGTCCGTCCCAATGACAGCATGACGCGGGCAGGCGTGGCCACCATCTTCTTCCGCCTGCTGAAGGACTCCGTCCGTGATGCCAACCTCCTCACCAGCAACACCTACACCGACGTACCGGGCGGTCACTGGGCCAACACCGCCATCTCCACCATGACGGGACTGGACATCGTCCGAGGCTATGACGCCGCAGCCTTCGGTCCCGGAGATCCCATCACCCGGGCCCAGTTTGCCGCCATCTGCGCTCGGTTCGACACCGGCAAGAGCAACGGCAGCCGCACCTTCTCCGACATCAAGGGTCATTGGGCCAAGGCGTATATCGAGCGGGCGGCAGAGTTAGGCTGGATCAGCGGCTTCCAGGACGGCACCTTCCGCCCTGACGCCTATATCACCCGCGCCCAGGCCGTGACCATGATCAACCGGATGCTGAACCGGGTCCCGGAGGACCCCAGCGATCTGCTGCCCGGCATGAACGTCTGGCCGGATTGCAGGCCCGGCGACTGGTTCTATCTGGCCATTCAGGAGGCTACCAACTCCCACGATCACAGGCACAAGGCCGACAGCTACGAGACCTGGACCAGCCTCAATGCGAACCCGGACTGGACCCGGTACGAAAATTGACATTTTGTGAAACTTTTTTGAAAAATGACCGTCTATATCAATGTAGACGGTCGTTTTCATTTTTTCAGATGGAGGTACTTCTTATGAAACGGATCTTCGCTCTTCTCCTTGCCGCGGTCAGCCTGATTTCCCTGACCGCCTGCGCGCAGCCCGAGGCCAAAACCGTCAGCAAATACCAGCTGGCCGCCCCACAGTATCCCCAAATGGCGCAGTACCCGGACGAAACCAAGTTCAGCAGACCCAACGGAGACTTTGACAGTGACGGTTTCAATCAGGTTTATGACGCATGGCAGGCAGACCGCAGAAAGCAGACGGATCAGCCGGAGGGCTATACGGACGTGCTGGACGGCTACCTCCGCGCCGTCATCCCCCAGCTTCTCACCGGCGGCAGCGGAGAGAACAAGGTCTGCTCCCCCATCAATCTCTACATGGCCCTCGCCATGCTGGCGGAGGTGACGGACGGCGAAAGCCGGGAGCAGATTCTCGCCCTGCTGGGCAGCGGCGATGTGAACGCCCTCCGCGCCGAGGCCGCCGCTGTCTGGAACGCCAACTACTGCGATGACGGCGCAGTGACCAGTATTCTGGCCAACTCCCTGTGGCTCAGCGACAAAATCAGCTTCCAGCAGGAAGCCATGGACGCGCTGGCAAGATATTATTACGCCTCGTCCTTCCGTGGTGAAATGGGCTCCGCCGCCTTTGACAAGGCGCTTCAGAACTGGATCGACCAGCAGACCGGCGGGCTTCTGAAGGAGCAAGCCTCCGGCTTGACGATGGATCAGGAAACGATCCTCGCGCTGGCGTCCACCATCTATTTCCGGGCCAAGTGGGACGGCGAGTTCTCCAAGGCCAACACCGCGCCGGATACCTTCCACGCCGACAGCGGAGACATGACCTGTGACTTCATGCGCCAGCGCGGGACGAACACCTATTACTGGAGCGACCGCTTCTCCGCGGTCTCCAAGCGGTTGGAGGGCAGCGGCGCCATGTGGCTCCTGCTGCCGGACGAGGGCGTTACGCCGGAGGAGCTGCTGGCTGACGAGCCGACGATGGACTTCCTACTCAGCGGCGGCGAGAGCGCGGAGAGCAAATACCTTATCGTCAACCTCGCTCTGCCGAAGTTCGACGCGGAATCGGACCTGGATCTGGCCGACAGCCTGAAATCTCTGGGCATCACGGACGTCTTTGATCCGGCGGTCTCGGACTTTTCCCCCATGACCGACGATACGGCGGCTTATCTCTCCCAGGCCAAGCACGCCGCCCGCGTGACCGTTGACGAGGAAGGCGTCACCGCCGCGGCCTATACCGTTATGATGGTGTGCGGCGAAGCCGCCCCACCGGAGGAGGAAGTGGACTTTGTTCTGAACCGTCCCTTCGTGTTCGCCATCACCGGGACAGACGGCCTGCCGCTGTTTGTGGGCATCGTCCACCAGCCGCAGCCGTGATTGGAAGGCCTGCTTCGCAGGCGGAAGATACGAGGGCATCTTCCCCACGCTCCTCTCCCAAAGCGTCATTTCGCATTGTGACAAGGAGCCGAAACCGTGCCTTGACTACCGGAAGCCTCCCCGTATAATGAACCCGTGAGGTGATGCGACGATGACGAATGAGAAACTGTTAGATGCGATCGGCAAAAAATCTGATGCAATCGACAAACAATTTCAGTCCATCGATAAGCATTTTCAATCCATTGACAAGCGATTAGATTCTATTGACAGCCGCCTTGACCACCTGGAAGAATTCGCGGAGGTCACGCGGAACGGTGTCAATGTGCTGATCGAGTGGACCGAGGACGTCAGCAATAAATTAAGATAAATGGCATAAATCGAGTAGGAGATTCTCCGAATAGAGAGCCGACCTCTCACAACACTTATCCCGACTTTATGATTACCCGGAATTCAGGATAACACCACCGTGTGTACCGGTCGGTACACACGGTGGTTCAACCGCATAAGTGTAGGGACTCGTAGTAGTTGAGGATACTAAAGTATCCCGTTGCTGCGAGTCTTTCGTTTGTAATGGAACGCTGAATCACCGGGCTCCCGGCCATACGCCAAAAGCCAAGTCTGGAATTGCCCCACTGGTAAGTCTTATCGGCCGGGATGCCCAGTTTTCTCAGATTAACCACCTTCGTTTTGGGTTCCTTCCACTGCTTCCAGATGTACATTCGGAACATGCGCCGAAACCATTCATCCCAAGGCATCAATGTCCGTTTCATCTGTTTTATGTCTCTTTGGATAATTTTGAAGTCCAATACATTGTGCCCGACCAGCATTTCAAAGTATCTGTAAACCGCCAGTCTTAGGTTTTACATGCGATTAGATTTGACGCTTATGCGAAAAAAGCTCCCGAAGCAGACACTTCCGAGACTCTTTTTGCGGCCGGTGAGGCATCCGTCATCAAAAGGCCTACCAATTGCTGAAGGATTCTGGGGAGTAGGCTTGATGTGCCGCCATTGTTTAATTCATCGGTGCGAGGCTGTCAGATCGAGATGGATTTTGTCGTATTCGGACATGACATTCTGAAAAAGATATGCTATACTATCCCAAGTTTTTTAGAGGTAACACCTTGCTTCGCCTCTGCAGCACATGGGACAAGCCGTGCGCTAACTGGTTTAAATTACTATAAAAATATAGAAAAGGGGTATCCAATATGGAAATGAAAGTCGATGCCAAGACCGAGCGAGTTCGGATCTGGGAAGAGTTGCTGAAGGTAGCAAGACCTGACTCCAAGTTCAGCTGGCAGTTTTCCGAGTTCATCTGCGACTACGAGGGTAGCGAAAAGGGCACGGCCCTGCTAACCGCCACAGACATGTACAAGAACGCGAAGGTCATCTTCATTACCCCGGACAACAACCTGGAGACACTGCGGGAGCAGGCTTTCCGGGATAAGAAGACTGTGGTCATGACCAACTACGGCATCACCCGGGGCTTCTTCCTGATCCGTCCCGGCCAGATCCCCGAGGGGAAGGAGGAGGTCGCCTCCCTGCTGGATGGTGTGTCCCGCTACTGGAAGCATCAGACCCTGGCTCAGCTGAAAGAATCCGTAGGCCACATCGACATGATGGTCACCGGTGCTTCCGCCATCACCCCCAGTGGCATCCGCTTCGGCAAGGGTCACGGCTACTTCGACCTGGAGTGGGCCATGCTCTCCAGCAAGGGCATCGCGGACAACAGCACCGTCATCATCGGTGCGGGCCATGACTGCCAGGTGGCGGACGTGCCCGTGACCGTGGAGGAATACGACACCGCCATCGACTACATCGTGACCCCCACCCGCATCATCGAAACCCGCCACGAGTTCCCCCGGCCCAGCAAGGGCATCATCTGGAGCCGTCTGGCTCCCGGCATGCGGGAGCAAATCCCCCCTGTGCAGGAGCTGTGGTGCGAAGTCCACTGCAAATGAGCGGGGAAACGCAGGCGCCCCTGCTGGAACTGCGGGGGATCACCAAGATATTCAACGGCATCAAGGCAAACGATTCTATTGACCTGACGCTGCACAAGGGCGAGGTTCTGGCGCTGCTAGGTGAAAACGGCGCGGGCAAATCCACGCTGATGAACGTCATTTACGGCATCTACCGTCCGGACGCGGGCCAAATTTTGGTCAACGGCCAGGAGGTCCGCATCACCTCTCCCAAGGAGGCCCTGGCCCATGGTATCGGCATGGTTCACCAGCACTTCATGCTAGTAGACCGTCTGAACGCTGTGGAAAATGTGGGTCTTATCAGCAACGACAGTCCCTTTTCCATCCTGAACCGACAGAAGATCCGTGTCTCTTTGGAGGAGTTGAAAGCTCGGTACGGCATCGAGCTGGACCTGGACTGCCCGGTGGAGCAGCTGAGCATCAGCATGCAGCAGAAGATTGAGATCTTGAAGATGCTGTATACGGGAGCGGACATCCTGATTTTGGACGAACCCACCGCCGTGCTACTGCCCCAGGAGTGCGAGGCACTGTTCGCCATCATCCGCCACATGACTCAGCAGGGAAAGGGCGTCATCTTTATCAGCCACAAGCTGGACGAGGTGCTCCAGATCAGCGACCGCATCAGCGTCCTATCCCACGGTCGGGTGACCGGGGAGACGGAGACCGCCGGGGCCAACAAGGACCAGATTGTGCGGATGATGTCCGGCGACGATCTGCCGGACCTGACCTCCTATGTGAAAAAGCCGCCCATGGCGGAGGCCGTCATGACCTGCGCGGCGCTGGCGGCTCGGGATGAGCGGGGCGTCCAGACCCTCAACGGCGTGGACCTCACCGTCCGCCGGGGCGAGATCGTGGGCGTCGCCGGGGTGGAGGGCAACGGCCAGAACGAGCTGGCCGAGGTGTTGGCGGGGGTGCGCCCCGCCGCGTCCGGCAAAATCTCCATTAATGGGCAGGAGATGAACCGGCCCGCCGCCTTTATCCAGGCGGGGGTGGGCTATGTGCCCGCCGACCGCAACGCGGTGGGCACGGTGCCTGATTTTCCCCTGTATGAAAACTGGCTCCTCCGGAACCCCCACTATCCGAAAAAGCACGGTCTGACGGACCTGAAAGCTGTCCAGACCCAAACCACGGCGGCCATGGAGGCCTTTGACGTCCGCACCTCCGGCTGCCAAGAGCGCAGTGCCAACCTGTCCGGCGGCAACCTGCAGAAGTTCATCCTGGCTCGGGAACTGGAAAACACGCCCCAAGTCCTTATCTGCTCCTATCCCACCCGGGGACTGGATGTCAAGGCCGCCTGGTCCGTCCGGCAGCAGATCATCCGGGCCAAGGAGCAGGGCGCCGGCGTTGTGCTGTTCTCCGGCGACCTGGAAGAGTTGTTCGCCGTGTCCGACCGGATCGTGGTCCTCTACCGGGGGGCTGTGATCGGCGAGGTGCAGCCGGAGCACGCGGTTCCACAGGATGTGATCCTGCTGATGATGGGAGGCAGCGTATGAAAAAAGGGCTCAATACGAACCTCCGGGAAAACCTGGCCCATTACCAACAGTTGGGCTGGGCCGGAAAGGCTCTGATCCTGCTTTTGAGCGTGGCCGGGGCCATGCTGGTGGGCTCCCTGCTGATTTTGGCAGTGAATGCAAACCCACTGGAAGCCTACTACTATATGCTCATCCGGCCCCTGACCTCCCTCACCTCCATCGGAGAGGTGGCTATGTACTTCACGCCGCTGCTTCTGGTGGGCCTGGGCGTTTCCTTTACGTTCCACGCCAAGCTCAGCAACCTGGGCGGCGAGGGCCAGATGCTGATGGGCGCATTGGGCATGACCCTGATGGGCGTTCCACCCATCGGCGACAAGCTGGGGGTGTGGTCCCTGCCCATCGGTATTCTGCTGGGCATCATACTGGGCGCCGCTTGGTCCGCCGTCGCCGGATTCTTCCGGGTGAAGTTCCATGCCAGCGAGATCGTGGTCACGCTGATGCTGAACTACACCGCCGAGCAGTTCATCAGCTACATGGTATTCTATCCCCTCCGCAGCGGCGCGGAGCCGCAATCCGCCAAGATAGCCGCCGCCCTGCCCAAGCTCTATCAGGGCTCCCGCATCAACCTGGGTGTGATCATCGCCCTGGCGCTGACGGTGGTCTACGCCGTGGTGATCCGCCGGACACGTTTCGGCTATCATCTCCGGGCCCTGGGCGGCAGCCAGCGGGCTGCCGCGTACAGCGGCGTGAATAAAAATCGGTACTACTTCCTGGCTATGCTCATCAGCGGCGCATTCTGCGGCCTGGCTGGCGCTGTTCAGATCAGTGGCAACACCCGCCGGTTGATGGAGGGCGTGGCCGGTGACTTCGGCTTCAGCGGCATCGTGGTGGCCATGCTGGGCAGTCTGCATCCGGTGGGTATCGTGATCGCGGCACTGTTCATGGCGCTGATTTCCGCCGGTTCCGTGACCATGCAGGTCAAGACCGGCATCCCCGTGTCCTTCACCAGCGTGCTGGAGGCGCTGATCGTGCTGTTTATCCTGCTGGGCATGGCTGTCAGCGCCGCCCAGAGCAAACGAAAGAAGGTGGGCTGAAATGGATACGATCTTGTCCGCCTCTTTCCTGACGGCGCTGTTCGCCTCCGGCGTGCGGCAGAGCATCCCCCTGATCTACGGCTCCGTGGGTGACGCCGTGTCCGAGCGGGCTGGCGTCATGGGCATTTCCCTGGAAGGCGAGATGCTTTTCGGCGCATTCTTCTCCTACCTGGTGGCGCTGCGTACCGGCAGCCTCTGGATCGGCGTTCTGGCCGGGGCCGCCGCCGGGATGCTCAGCAGTCTGATCGTGGCAGTGTGGTCCGTGTGGCTCCGCCAGGACCAGTCCATCATCGGCATCATGTTCAACATTCTGGCCGTGGGCTTTACCAACTTCCTCAACCGCATGATCTTCGGCACCTCCAATGCCAACATCACCATTGAGACGTTCCAGCCCATCGCCATTCCGGGCCTGTCCCGCGTCCCCGTCCTCGGTGAGATTTTCTTCAATCAGAATATCCTGACCTATCTCTCCGTGGTCCTGGCGGCGGTGGTCTTCTGGGTCCTGCGAAAGACCAAGCTGGGCTTGCAGCTCACCGCCGTGGGGGAGAATCCCAAGGCGGCCCAGGCCTCCGGCATCCAGGTCTACCGCTTCCGCCTGGCGGCCTATATGTTCTGCGGCTTCCTGGCTGGCATCGCCGGAGCGTCCCTGACCCTTGGCTCCGTGGGCACCTTTACGGAGTCCATCTCCGCGGGCCGCGGCTTCATCTGCCTGGCCATCGTCATCCTCTCCCGCTGGAACCCCCTGGTGGCCCTGGCCACCTCCTTCGGCTTCGGCTCCATCCAGGCCTTGCAGATCCGCTTGCAGGTACAGGGCTCCGCCCTGCCGTACCAGGTATTCGTGGCTCTGCCGTACCTGGTCACCATCCTGGCCCTGGCCATCGGCGGCCACAATATCCGCGCGCCCCGGGAACTTGGCGTTCCCTTTGATAAAGAAAGCCGTTAAACGGCAATTTCCCATACTGATTTGGAGGTACAACATGAAAAGAATTTTGACCCTGACCCTGGCTCTGGCCATGTCCCTGAGCCTGCTGACCGCCTGCGGCAGCTCCAACGATTCCGCTGCTCCCAGCGGGGACGACGGTTCCGACGCCGCCGGGGAGACTGTCACCGACCGCAGCACCGTTTCCAAGATCGCCGTCTTGCTGCCCGGTTCCATTACCGATGAGTCCTGGAACCAGACCGCCTATGAGGGCCTTCAGCAGATCGGGGAAATGGGCTACGAGACCGCCTATACCGAAAACGTGGGCTCCAACGACATGGAGGCCGTGTTCCGCAGCTACTGCGAGGAGGGCTATGACTTCGTGATCGGCCACGGCGCCCAGTACGGCGACGCTTGCTGCCGCGTGGCGGAGGACTATCCCAACGTGAACTTCTTCATCACCGGCAACGCCCCCGAGGATGTGCCCGAGGACGAGCTGCCCGCCAACATCATGTTCGCGGACTACCGTGAGTGCGAGGGCGCTTACGTCTGCGGCGTTGTGGCCGCGCTGATGACCCAGAGCGGCAAGGTCGGCTATGTGGGCGGCGGCAACAACACCACCCAGCAGTCCGATAAGAACGCTTTCATCGACGGCGTTGCCAGCGTTTCTTCCGACATCGAGGTCAAGACCGTCATCACCGGCACCTTTGACGACTCCGCCCTGGGCAAGGAGACCGCCATCGCCATGATGGAAGACGGCGTGGATGTGATCCTCCAGACCTGCGACCACACCGGCCTGGGCGTTCTGGAAGCCTGCAGCGAGAAGGGCGTTTACTGCCTGGGCTACACTAGCGACCAGTCCGGCCTGGTGTCCGACGGCCTGTGCCTGACCTCCATGATGGTGGACATCCCCCGCATGATCTCCTCCCAGATCGACCTCATCAAGGCCGGCAACTACGGCGGCCAGTCCTTCCCCGGCCTGCATGACGGCGTTGTCAGCATGGCTCCCTTCAGCGACAAGGTGCCCGCCGATGTGGCCGAGAAGGTCAACGCGGTGGTGGACCAGATCAAGTCCGGCGAAGTGGTCATCACCCCCAACTACAGCGAGAACTAAGGCTTCTATTTGCCCCATCACGCCCCGGTCCGCCAGCAAGTGCGGACCGGGGCGGTTTTACATGTTCCCAAAGCAGAAAGCGATTAGAAAGGCGGACCATGACCGCGGGTAGTACGCCTTTTTCAGTGTTTCTATTGTGAGGTAGTCATGTCCGATACCAGCCTTGCCGCTTCGCCAGATCCATCATCGCAAAATAGAGTTTCTCTCACCGTGCCAATGTTATCTGTGACGGGTCCCGCTTGTTCAGCCAGTAATACTCGTCCAATACGCTACACCCTCAGTCTCAATGGACGGGATCGAATGGAACAGATTCCACGTTACTTAAAAAAGGTTGTCCATCTCCCGACCACCACACGCATCACATAGCCAAGGCAGGGGTACGCATAGCCATTGCACGCGCCGCCGAGGATCGTGTCTTTCTATAGGATGTGAACACGGCTGCCCTCCATCTGACCATCCTGCACCAGATAGCAGGCCGCCGTCAGGGCCGCCAGACCGATCCCAATGAGATGGGCGGATTATTCCTCCACCCCCTCCGGCTTGCGTGGCCGTGCAAAAGCCTCATAGTTGCCGCTTGCGTAATACATAACAAAAACGCCTCCTCGCCTGTTTGCCTTAATATGTCACTGGCTACAACGGTATACGCAAAACAGGTCGGAAACGCCACATATAAAGCGCTGGCCGCCCTTTGCTTTTCCGTTTCGTCCAAGAAACTCAAATTTTTTTAGTCAAAATTACCAGAGGCACTGTCCGCTTCTGACGGACAGCGAAAAAAGCTGCATTTTCTGAAATCGGCCAATTTGTCCGTACGTCAAATACATTTGATTATGCTGTATGGTCATTTGGTGAAAAGCCTGCGAAAACCGCAGGAAAAATTTTGTGCGGATTTTCTCTTGCGAGCGGTACTGTATCTGCATAAAATACATCCATCTACAGAGTGCGGACGCTTTGAGCAGTCCGGATCTCGCAAGGAGGATGAATTGAATGAAGAAGTTTGTTTCCATCATGCTGGCGCTGGCTATGTCCATGAGTCTGGCGGCCTGCGGCGCTGACAGCTCCAGCGATGCCAGCAGCGACAGCCAGAGCAGTTCTGACGCCGCTTCCGGCGAAAAAGTCGTAAAGATCGGCGTATTTGAGCCTGCTACCGGCGACTCCGGTGCCGGCGGCAAGCAGGAGATGCTGGGTATGCAGTACGCCAACCACATGACCCCCACCGTGGACATCGGCGGCGAGACCTACAAGGTAGAGCTGGTCTATGCCGATAACGGCTCCGATTCCGCCAAGGCTCCTACCGCCGCTTCTGAGCTGGTGAGCAAGGACGTTTCTCTGGTGCTGGGTACTTACGGCTCCAGCTGCGCCATGGCCGGCGGCCCCATCTTCGGTGAAGCGGGTCTGGCCGCCATCGGCGTGACCTGCACCAACCCCGGCGTCACTGCGGGCAATGACTACTATTTCCGCATCTGCTTCCTGGACCCCTTCCAGGGCACCGTTCTGGCCAACTTCGCGCAGGAGAAGTTCTCCGCCAAGAAGGCCTATTGCCTGGGCGAGCTGGGCAACGAGTACGATCAGGGCCTGATCAAGTACTTCACCGACGCCTTTGACGGCGAGGTCATCACCGACTCCTTCCCCACCAACACCTCCGACTTCAGCACCTACCTGTCGAAGGCCGTCTCCTCCGGTGCGGAAGTCATCTTCTGCCCCGTGTCCATCTCCTACTCCACTCAGATCGTGAAGCTGGCCGCTTCCATGGGTCTGGAGATCCCCATTCTGGGCTCCGATACCTTGGACAGCAACATGGTTCTGGAAGCCGCTTCCAGCTCTGACGTGAAGCTGTATGTCTCCACCTTCTATCAGGAGGGCGGCTCTCCCGAATTCGACGAGGGCATCAAGGCCTGGCTGAACGAGGACGCCACCGCCATGACCAACAACGGCGGCAATGACACCATCGCAGCCGTCACCGCCATGGGCTATGACGCCTACTATGTGGCGCTGGAGGCTCTGAAGGCCGCCGGCTCCACCGATCCCGCCGCTGTAAAGGCCGCGCTGCCCGGTGTGACCTACACCGGCGTCACCGGTGACATCGCCTTCGACGACATCGGCGACGCTATCCGCGACACTGCCTACATCAAGGTGGCTGACACCGCCAACAACGCCTGGGCTCTGGAAACGATGCAGAAAGCCGGTTGATCCGATCCTGCCGACCTGCCTGGCGGGGACTCCCCCGCCAGGCGTTCTTACCGTTTACAGACGGTTCGCGTGAACACGCCAAGGCCGGGACCGCCCCGAAAGCAGCCGCTCTGCGGCTTTTTTCAAGACGGCTCCGCCGCGTGCCTTCCGCGTAAAACTTGAAAGAAAAGGGAGGGTTCCCCGTGCAATACGGCATCTCCATTCTGCTCTCCGGCATATCGCTGGGCGGACAGTACGCCCTCATCGCCATCGGCTATACCATGGTCTACGGCATCCTGCGGCTGATCAACTTTGCTCACGGCGATGTATTCATGGTAGCCGGTTTGATGATGGTCTACCTCAGTGCCAGCCTGCCGCTGGCCGCGGCCATTCCCCTGATGATCATTCTGACGGTGCTGCTGGGCTTCATCATCGAGCGGGCGGCCTACAAGCCTCTGCGGACAGCCCCCCGGATGTCGGTAATGATCTCCGCCATCGGTGTCAGCTATCTGCTGCAAAATTTGGCGACCTACGTCACCGGCGGCCTGCCCCAGATGTACCCCGCCCTGCCCGGTCTGTCCAACCAGCTGACCATCGCGGGGGTATCCACCAAGTATGTGACGGTGGTCACGCCGGTGCTGGTGGTGCTTCTGGTGGCGGCCCTGACCCAGCTCATCAACCACACCCGGATCGGCATGGCCATGCGGGCCGTGTCCCGGGATTTTGAAACTGCGCAGCTCATGGGCATCCGGATCAACAGCGTGATCTCCGTGACCTTCATCATCGGCTCTCTGCTGGCGGCCATCGGCTCCCTGCTGTACTTCACCAACTACCAGTCCATCGTCCCCCTGTCCGGCTCCCTGCCGGGACTGCGGGCCTTCGTAGCGGCGGTATTCGGCGGTATCGGCTCCATTCCCGGCGCCGTGGTGGGGGCGTTTCTCATCGGTATCTGCGAGAGCGTCATCAAAGGCTCTGATTGGAGCGTCTTTTCCGATGCCTTTACCTTCGCCATCCTGATCGTGGTGCTTTGCGTGAAGCCCACGGGTCTGTTCGGCGAAAAGGTCACGGACAAAGTGTAAGGGGGGATCGACTGTGCTGAACGAAAAGAAAAGCAAACGGGGCACGGTGATCGCCCTGCTCTGCGCGCTGGCGCTGTTGGCGCTGGTCGTTCTGCTGGAAAACACCATGAAGCCCACGGGCATGCTGTTCACCGTTCTGAAAAAGGGCGCGGTATATGCGCTGGTGGCGGTGTCCATGAACCTGCTCAACGGCTTCACCGGCCTGTTTTCTCTGGGACAGGCGGGCTTCATGCTGCTGGGCGCTTACACCTACGCCATTCTCACCATTCCCACGGCGGACCGGGAAGCGGTGTACTATCTCTATAACGGCTCCGCCGTGAATTTCTCCCTGCCGGAGCTGTTCGGCGGCGGGGCTGTGGGGCTGGTGCTGGGCGTTCTGCTGGCCCTGTTTCTGGGCGGCTGCGTGGCGGCAGCGGTGGCGTGGCTCATCGGCCTGCCGGTGCTGCGTCTGAAATCCGACTATCTGGCCATTGCCACTTTGGGCTTCGCGGAGATCATCCGGGCCATTTTCCAGTGGGACCCCCTCGGCCCCGTGACCAACGGCGCCAACGCCTTGAAGAACTTCCCCACCTTCTCCAGCTTCAATATCCAGAATGCCGACGGCAAGGTAATCCTGCGGCTGTCCACCTTCGTACCGTTTCTGCTGGCGGGGGTGTGCGTGGCGGTGATCGTACTGCTGATCAACTCCACCTACGGCCGGGCCTTCAAGGCCATCCGGGATGATGAGGTGGCGGCAGAGGCCATGGGCATCAATCTGGCCCGCCACAAGCGGCTGGCCTTCTGCATCAGCTCGTTTTTCGCCGGGGTGGGCGGCGGCCTGTTCGCCATGTTCGCCAATCAGGCGCAGGCCAAGGTGTTCACCACGGCCATGACCTACGAGATCCTGCTGATCGTGGTCATCGGCGGTATCGGCTCCATCTCCGGCAGCTGCATCGCGGCATTTCTGTATGTGGCGGCCAGCGAATGGTGGCTGCGGTTTCTGGACGCCGAGACCTACATCGGCAGCTTCAAGGTCCCCTTCCTGCGCACCGGCTTCCGGATGGTGGTGTTCTCCGTCATCATCATGGTGGTGGTGCTGTTCTTCCGGAAGGGCATCATGGGAGATAAAGAGCTGCCGGATCTCCTGAAAAAGCGGCAGAAAAAAGCGAAGAAGGAGGCGGTACAGCCATGAGTGAGCAGCTTTTGAGACTGGATCACATCACCATGCAGTTCGGCGGCGTTGTGGCTGTGGACGATCTGGAGCTGGAGGTCAACGAGGGCGAGATCGTGGCCCTCATCGGACCCAACGGCGCGGGAAAGACCACCGCCTTCAATGTCATCACCGGCGTATACCAGCCCACCAACGGCGCGGTGTGGTTCGATGGGGCAAAGATCATCGAAAACCACCCCCAGGGCAAAATGAAAAAGCAGTACAAGGGCCAGTGTGACGGACTTTTCACGGAGACCCTCTCCCCTACCCCGGACAAGATCACCCGGTTGGGCATGGCCCGGACCTTTCAGAACATCCGTTTGTGGAAGACCCAGACGGTGTTCGACAATGTGCTCATCGCCAAGCATTGCCGCTCCACCAGCAGCGTTTTTTCCGCCGCGTTCCGGCTGAACCGGAAGGAGGAGGCGGCCCAGCGGGCACAGGTGGAGGAGCTGCTGGAGATCGTAGGGTTGTCCGATGTGAAAAACGAGTTGGCCACCAGCCTGCCCTACGGCAAGCAGCGGCGGCTGGAGATCGCCCGGGCACTGGCGGCGGAGCCGAAGCTGCTGCTTCTGGATGAGCCGGCCGCCGGCATGAACCCTCAGGAAACGGAGGAGCTGACAGCCTTTATCGGGGAGATCCGGGAAAAATTCAAGATCACGATCTTTCTCATCGAGCACCACATGAATCTGGTCATGGGCATTTCCGACCGCATTTATGTGCTGGATTTCGGCAAGCTGATCGCCAGCGGCACACCGGCGGAGATCCAAAAAAATCAGCGCGTCATCGACGCGTATCTGGGGGTGGCGGACGATGCTTAAAATTGAAAACCTCCAGGTCCACTACGGCGGTATTCAGGCCCTCCGGGGCATTTCTCTGGAAGTACCGGACGGCAGGATCGTGACGCTGATCGGCGCCAACGGCGCGGGCAAATCCACCACCCTGCGGACCATCACCGGACTGGTAAAGGCCTCCGGCGGCTCCGTCCAGTGGGACGGGCAGGAGCTGCTGGGCAAGTCCATTGACAAGATCATCTCCACCGGCATTGCCATGAGTCCGGAGGGCCGCCGGGTCTTTCCGGATATGACGGTGCTGGAAAATCTGAAGATCGGGGCCTATCTGCGCCGGGATAAGGCGGAGATCGAAAAAGACATCCAGTGGGTGTACAGCCTGTTTCCCCGTCTGGAGGAGCGGAGCTGGCAGCTGGCGGGCACCCTCTCCGGCGGCGAGCAGCAGATGCTGGCCGTGGGCCGTGCCCTCATGTCCCGTCCCAAGCTGATGATGCTGGATGAACCGTCTCTGGGCCTGGCCCCGCTGGTGGTGCAGGACATCTTCTCCATCATCCGGGAGATCAACCGGCAGGGGGTCACGGTGCTGCTGGTGGAGCAGAACGCCAACATGGCCCTGAAGATCGCGGACCTCGCCTATGTGCTGGAGACCGGCACCATCACCATGTCCGGCACCGGCGCGGAGCTGCTGGCGGACAGCCGGGTGAAGGAAGCGTATCTGGGAAAAAGCAGCTGATTTCTGCCGAATACACGCAATGCCCGAAGGAAGATCTCCTTCGGGCATTTTTCTGCAGGAATCCAACCTTCCGCTGACCGCAAAAAGGCCGCCGGGGAAATCATCAACTCCCCGGCAGCTTTTTCACTCGTTCAATTTCTGAAGTGCGGTCTCGGATGCGCATACGTGCCTTAGCACATTAGCAGGATATGGGGGTTCCCCCCTATCCGGCTGCCAGCGAGGAAATCATACCGCTGCAATCTCGGACAGCGCGGGTTTCTCGCAGCACGGCTGACAGATAGGCCCTGCTCTTGTGAGGCTTCCCTCTTGAGATTGGTCTCTTTCAGTTCCTTTTGCGGGAAGGGATTTTTGCCCGTAGGCTTTCCAGTCGGTTCAGGGCATTCAGAAGCGTCTCGTCCTTCTTGGCAAAGTGGAAGCGGATCAGATGATTCACCGGCTCGCGGAAGAAGCTGGAGCCGGGCACTGCTCCGACGCCTACCAGCCGGGCCAGATCCTCGCAGAATTTCAGATCGCTGTCATAGCCGAATTCGGAAATGTCCAGCAGGACATAATACGCCCCCTCCGGATCGTTGTGGATGATGTGCAGATCATCCAGTCCCTTGAGGAACAGCTCCTTCTTGTGGGTGTATTTCGCCAGCAGATCATCGTAGTAATCCTGTCCGAATTTCAGTCCCGGGATCACAGCCTCCTGCAAGGGGGCCGCCGCGCCAACGGTCAGAAAATCATGCACCTTTTTCGCGCGGTCAATGATCTCCGGTGGGGCGATGATGTACCCCAAGCGCCAGCCGGTGATGGAATAGGTCTTGGAGAGGGACGAGCAGGAAATGGTCCGCTCCCACATTCCCGGCAGCGCGGCAAAATAGGTATGTCTGTGAGGGGCATAGACGATGTGCTCATAGACCTCGTCGGTGATGACATACACATCGTACTTGGCGGCCAGCGCCGCAATGGTCTCCAGCTCTTCGTGGGTAAAGACCTTGCCGCAGGGATTAGAGGGATTGCAGAGCACCAGTGCCTTGGGGTGCTGGCGGAAGGCGTCCTCCAATACATTGGGATCAAACCGAAAATCAGGCGGCGTCAGCGGCACATAGATGGGCTCCGCGCCGGAAAGGATGGTGTCTGCGCCGTAGTTCTCATAGAACGGGGAGAAAATCACAACCTTGTCGCCGGGATTGGTCACGGTCATCATAGCGGCCATCATGGCTTCCGTGCTGCCGCAGGTGGTGACAATCTCGCTGTTGGGGTCGATGGTGCGGCCCATATAACGGGACTGCTTGGCGGCCAGCGCCTCCCGGAAATCCTGTGCGCCCCAGGTGATGGAATATTGGTGATAGCCTTCGTAGGCCGCCTGAGCCAGACGGTCAAGGATCTCCTTGGGCGGTTCAAAATCCGGAAAGCCCTGAGACAGGTTTACCGCATCGTATTGAAGGGATATGCGCGTCATCCGGCGAATGACGGAGTCGGTAAAGCTGGCGGTTCGTTCAGAAAGGCTCTGCATGGTCGGTATCTCCTTTGATATAAGATTTTTGATCGTTGAGAATGTGCAGCGGGTCTAAAGCATCCTTGATCGCGTTCATCGCGGCGAGATTCTCCGCCGCCGTCTCCCGCAGGAAATATCGCCGCTTGGAAAGACCGATGCCATGCTCGCCGGAGGCCACGCCGCCAAGCCGATAGGCCTCTGCATAGGCGGCGTCCATATTGGTGTGCAGCTCCCGCTGCCAGGTATCCTCATCACGGCTGCCGCGGACAACGCACAGATGCACGTTTCCGTCCCCGGCATGGCCGAAGCTGATCATCCGCATACCGGAGGAGGTTTCCAATTCGTTGATGAAGCGGATGAAATCCGCCGTATGGCTGATGGGCACCACGATATCCACCGGCTCCTGTTCCGAAACGGCCTCCACGGCCTTGACCAATGCGCCCCGGACCTTCCAGATGTCCGCCGCCTGTGCCGGGTCGGTGAGTACGATGTAATCCAGCGCGCCGTTTTCCAGTGCCAGCTCACGCACCCGCGCGGCGTTGGCCTCCACCTCGCTCTGGTGACCGTCAAAGGTCAGAAGAATATAGGAGCCTGCACCGGGGCGGGGATAACGCACACCGGAGAAGTCCTCGCCCAGAGCCACGACCTTCCGCTCCATGAACTCCACCGCGGTGGGGTTCGCATTCGCACGCAGGATCGTCAGCACGCTCCGGATACCGGTATTCAAATCGGGATAAGGAACCAGAACGCTGACGGCAGTCTCCGGCTTTGGCAGCAGCCGCAGCACACATTTTGTGAGGACGGCAAGCGTCCCCTCGGAGCCGATCAGCAGGTGCTTGAGGGATAGGCCGCTGGCATCCTTGGCCTGCTTGCCGCCGAGCTGCAAGACCGTTCCGTCCGCCAGCACAGCCTCCAGTCCCCTCACATAGTCGCGGGTGACGCCATACTTTACCGCTCGCATCCCGCCGGCATTAGTGCTGATGTTGCCGCCGATGCTGGACGCCTTCTCGCCGGGGTCCGGCGGGTAAAAGAAGCCGCGCCGCTCCACATACGCCTGCACCTCCTGCAAAAGGATGCCCGGCTCTACGGTGATCGTCATGGTGTCCTCATCCAACTCCAGCACCCGATTCATGCGGGAAAGGTCAAGGATGATGCCGCCCTTGACAGGTACCGTGGAGCCCACCAGATTGGTTCCCGCGCCGCGAGGGGTGACCGGAACGTGGTTCTCATGGGCATAGCGCAGTACGCTGCTGCCCTCCTGCGTGTTCAACGGAAATACCAGCGCTTCCGCCGCACCTCTGCGCCGCCCCAGAGCATCGCTGAGATATTTTTCCTCAATTCCGCGGAAGATAAGCCTGTCCGCATCCTGTATGATCGTTTTCAATGCTGTTTCCAATGTCTGCACGTGGCATTCCTCCAACTCTTTAAATTGTTATGCCGTGATCTCGGCAGTCTTCCCATGATGCACACAGCTGAGATCAGTGATATTCCAGCAGCTTCAGCCGATCACGGGTGATCTTTTCGTCTGACAAACGGACCTGCGGCTCCAGTGTTGGGGAAAAGGGCGATGGGCAGAACGGTGCGCCGATCCGCAAAATAGGCGTCTTCAGTGCATCAAAGGCATCCTCCACTACCGTGGCGGCAATTTCTCCGCCAAAGCCGCCCTGCTTGATGGACTCGTGCAGGATACACAGGCGGTGGGTTTTCCGAACAGAGCGCAGCACGGCTTCACGATCCCAGGGCAGCAGGGAGATCAGGTCGATGACTTCCGCGCTGTATCCCCTTTTTTTCAGTGCGTCTGCGGCAGTGCGGGCATGCTTCATTCCAATGGAATAGGAAACGATGGTCACGTCTGCACCTTCCCGCTCTACCCGCGCTTTCCCCAACTCGTAGGGAACCTCGTCCGCGAGCTCCGGCACTTCGCCGCTCTCCTTCAGCAGTGTCTTATTCTCAAAATAGATCACCGGGTCATCCGAGCGGATAGCGGTGATCAGGGTCATCTTGGCATCGTAGGGATTGGAGGGCGAGACGACCTTTAAGCCCGGAATATGCGTGAACCAAGCCTCCACCGACTGCGTATGCTGGGCAGCGCCATTGGTCAGCTGTCCATCCGGTGCCCGCAGCACAATGGGCATTTTGGCCTGACCGCCGAACATGAACCGCGCCTTTGCCATCTGGTTGAACACCTCATCCATTGCGACGCTGAGGAAATCCGCATAGTGCATATCCACCACCGGACGGGCACCTGCCAGCGCTGCGCCCACACCGCCGCCGACAATGAACGTCTCAGAGATCGGCGTGTCGATCACACGGTCGGGAAACTGGCGGGCCAGATCCTTGAACTGGCCGAAAATACCGCCCTGTCGCGCAATATCCTCTCCCATGACAAACACAGCGGGATCTTCTTCCATTGTCACAGCCATTGCCTCCAGGGTTGCCTGTGCAAAAGTTATCGTACGCACAAAATTTCCCTCCTGTCAGTCCGCATAGAGATATTTCTGGTAATCGGCGGCATCCGGGTAGGGGCTCTCCAGCGCAAAGCGCTTTGCGTCCGCAATGCGCTGTACGCACGCCGCGTCTGCTTCATCCAGCTCCGCCTCGGTAAAGTGCAGGCTTCGCACGGCTTTTTCCCGGAAACGCTTCAGTGGGTCTGTCTCGCGGAAGATACGCATGGTTTCGTCATGGTCCCGGTATACCTCCGGGTCTCCTACGAAATGTCCCTCGATCCGATAGGTCCGCGCTTCCAGCAGAGTCGGTCCCTCACCGCGGCGGGCACGGTCCACCGCCTCCTGCGCTGCGGCGTATACCGCAAGGACATCCTGTCCGTCCACCGTTACGCCTGGGATCTGATAGCCTGCGGCCCGCTGGGAAATGTACTCCAGGTTGCAGGTGGTGCGATAGGGCGTCGTGGAGGCCCAATGGTTCATCTCGTTGACAAAAACTACCGGGAGCTTCCACGCAGACGCTGCATTCAGCGCCTCATGGAAGGTGCCGCGATTCGCCGCGCCGTCACCGAAAAACACCACGGACACCTTGTCATTATGAAATATCCTGCGATTTGCCAGTGCTGCGCCTACCGCCAGATTGTACCCGCCGCCTACAACGCCGTTGGCACCCAACATTCCGACGGAAAAATCCGCAATGTGCATGGAGCCGCCTCTGCCGTGGCAAAGACCGGTCTCCTTACCGTAAATCTCCGCCATCATTCGGTCAATATCCGCGCCCTTGGCAATGCAGTGTCCATGCCCGCGGTGCGTGGATTCGATCAGATCATCCTGCCGCAGGGCTGCGCAGACACCGGCGGCAATGGCCTCTTCCCCAATGTACAGATGCACAAATCCGGGAAGCTCCTTGTTCAGATAGTCCCGCTTCACGCTTTCCTCAAAGCAGCGGATCAGCTTCATCGTGCGGTAAAGCGCCGCAGCCTTTTCCTTGGAGATTTGAATTTCCGGCATGTTCAAGCATTCCTTTCTGTCCTTACCGGGCCGTTTCCGCTTTTCAGCCGATATCCAGTTCCCACGCAGGCAGGAAGAAGCCGGCGAACTCGTTGTTGAAAATATCGATCGTCTTTTGGGACTGGTATGCCTCCACGATCCGCAGATAGACAGGATTTTCCGCATCCTCTGTGCGGGCGGCGATCAGTCCGAAATAGCTGTTGTCCGTATAATCGCTTTCTTTGTACAGGGCTTCATCCGCAGTCAGACCGCTGTCCAGCGCATAGTTGCCGTTGATGACCGCCAGCGTCACGTCAGGCATGGAGTAGGCTACATTTCCGGCGACGGTGCGGGACGGCATTAAATTAAAATGCTGAAAGATCATGCCGATTTTTTTTCGTGCCTGCCGCAGCTCCCGTGCGGATAAAGCGGTCAGGTCCTTGTTGTCTACCATGACCGTGCCGGCAGTAGGCCGCTCCAGAAGATTGATGCATCGGACAAGTGTGGACTTCCCTGCTCCGGAAAAGCCGATGATTCCGAAAATCTCACCCTTATCGATAGACAGGGAAACATCCCGCACAGCGTGGACCTCCTGCTGCCCTTTTCCGAAATCCTTGGAGACGTGTGTCAGTTCAATCAAATCGATTCCTCCTTCTAACTAACAAAAAAAGCGGGGAGCTCAAAAGCTCCCCGCTTCAAATGCGTCAATAACTCTGCATATTATGATCCACAGAGACACATTCGACCCCGGATGTTCCGGAAAGGCAGCAAATGAGCGCACAAACGCATGGGCATCGGCATAGCCATGTCCATGTACATGCAGATCAGCATTCGAGAACTCAGATTAAACATAGCTACCGCTCCTTTCCTTTAACATACCGTTTTTGTTGGTCGTATGATACTGCCAATTTCTTTTGGAGTCAATCAAAACCTTTTCATTTTCATCAAGTTTATCATTTTTTCCAAATCTCAATTTCTGCCCGGCAAAAATTTAAACACTTTGTCCCGCTTACTCCACAGCTTGGCCAGTCCGCATCACC
>ERZ809296.452-NODE-452-length-67388-cov-292.888197_pt1 | contig 67388 bp, 59 predicted proteins | sample MGYA00520511_ERZ809296 | MGnify/ENA primary metagenome ERZ809296 (study PRJEB31576, sample SAMEA3212662) | Homo sapiens | biome: human-gut; feature: human gut; material: fecal | place: Sweden | collected 2012 ...
AGACCTCCCACCAGAAGTTTATTGCCTGAAAAGGCAACTTCTAATTTGTGGGAGAAAAACAGGATGGCGAAGTTGGGAGACATTGCAACAATTCAGTCGGGCGGAACACCCGCCAGAAGTATTGCGGAATACTGGGAAGATGGCACTATTCCATGGGTTAAAATTAGTGATATTAAATCAAAGCATCTTAATCAAACCGAGGAAATGATAACTGAAGTTGGATTAGAGAACTCATCGGCTAAGATTTTTCCAAAGGGAACAATTCTTTATACGATTTTTGCAACATTAGGGGAAACAAGCATTTTAGAGATAAACGCAGCAACGAATCAGGCTATTGCCGGTATCAGCATAACAGACTCTCGCGTTCTCCCGGACTATTTGTATTATTATCTTCTGTCTCAAAAAATTCATGTACAGAAAATAGGTCGCGGTGTCGCTCAAAACAACATCAATATGAAGTTGCTTCGAGATTTTGATGTTCCGTTGCCATCCAAAGAAGCTCAATTAAATATTATTGAACAGCTTAATCAAGTTACTGAACTCCTTTTCCTCAGGAAGCAGCAGCTCACCAAGCTGGACGAGCTTATCAAAGCTCGATTTGTCGAAATGTTTGGTGACCCTATACAGAACGAAAAATGCTGGGAAATAAAAAGTTTGTTTGACCTAGGCTATTGTAAAAATGGCATGAACTTTCATAAAGGTGATCATGGCGTTGAAATTCACTGTTTAGGTGTTGGTGATTTCAAAGACCGTTCAACAATTCACCAAGTTGAAAATTTACCGTTTGTTGCTCTTAATGAATCGCCAGACTCTGATTATTTGCTTCAAGATGGCGATATTGTTTTTGTTCGCTCCAATGGCAATAAAGAATTGGTTGGACGCTGTTTAGCAATCTATCCTGCAAATGTTCCTGTTACATACAGCGGATTCTGCATCCGATACAGGCTGACAAGTGAGGAAGCTTCTGTTGCTTACCTACTCAGAGTTCTAAAAGCTGATTCTGTACGCAAGAAGATGGCCGGGCGTGGTGCAAATATTCAAAATCTGAATCAGCAAACATTATCTCAGCTTGCTATTCCGCTACCACCTCTTTCCCTCCAAAACCAGTTTGCCGACTTTGTAGCCGAGGTAGACAAATCAAAATTGTTCGCGGGGAGTGCCGTAGCCCATAAGCCTTTTGATATAGAATTCTTTTCCAAAAGCACTGTGCAACGTCCTATAAAAGAGGTATAATAAGTTCAAACCACATGATTTTTCACTGAAAGGAGCAGCCAGTATGACCCACAAAGAGCAAAAAGACTACGCAAATGCGAAGTATGATGTTATAAAAGCTCTGGATTCCATCAGAAAGTTGAAGCCCGAACACCAGAAGCAATTGGCAGAAGAACTTTTCGGTGCAGAACTGTGCGCTTCTGCATGGAAGATTTTCAAAAATGCTACTCCATTACAAAGACAGTGAGGTAAAGATATGGAACACTTTATCACAGAAGTCCAAATCAATGAGGTTCGCCACCTGAAAAACATTACGGTCAAGTTGAATTCTGAAAAGCGGCAGCACCTTATCTTAACTGGTAAAAACGGTTCTGGTAAGACTTCTGTGCTACGAGCTATGAAAAGCTATTTGCAGGCAATCAATGATGGAAAGCTAAATGATTTAACCGGACAATATCAAGAATGGTATGAGGCTGATATTTTAAAAGTAAAAAATGCAAGTACCGAAAATGAAAAATATAAGGCTACGGAAGAAGTCAGAAAAGATTTACAACGTATTCAAAGATATAATAGCGGCTTAGTTCTCGCATTCAAAAACGAAGATGCGATTGATACAATTTATGCACAGGGAAATTTTATTACTGCATATTTTTCTGCGGATCGGGAGTCTGTTATACAACGTGTCATCGGTGCGCAAGATGTAAAGCTTGAAAATTATTATAGAGTTACAGACGAACCTTCTCGAATCCTTTTGAAATATATGGTTCATCTCAAAACTCAACAAGCCTATGCTAAAAACGAAGATGATTTGAATGTTGAAGAAAAAATCGCCGCATGGTTTGAACGCTTTGAGAATGCGCTGAAAGTGCTTTTAGACGATGATTCCATCAAACTAATTTATGATTATAGAAATTATAACTTTCTTATCGAACAAAATGGACGTAACCCTTACAGCCTAGATGAACTTTCCGATGGCTATTCTGCCATTATTGGGATTGTTGCTGACCTTATCCTCCGTATGGATCGCAACTGGTTATTGAAAGGTGAGTTGAGCCAGTACGATGTAGAGGGTGTTGTGCTAATTGATGAGCTGGAAACTCACCTTCATGTGGAACTTCAACGTAAAATTTTTCCGTTCTTGACAGAATTTTTCCCGCGAATCCAGTTTGTTGTCACAACACATTCGGCATATATTCTTAATTCTATTAGCAATGCCTGCATCTATGATTTAGAAAAACAAGTGCAGTTCACAGACTTTTCCTCTTATTCTGTGGATGATATTGCAGAAGGATATTTGGACGCAGAAGCGTATTCGGACGAAACGCAGAAAAAAGCACAGCGTTATGAAGAACTTTATGGCCGAACCGATCTTTCTGATGAACAACGTGCGGAACGTGCAGCTCTTCGCATTGAGCTGAAAGACGCAAAAGAAGTTCTTGAAAAAATCGAGGGAAAGAAGGTTTCCTGATGGTTAAAATCGAACGAAAGGACACTCCAAAAGCACAAGCTGCCATTGCATCCTTAAAAAGCGAAAAAGTCAAGCCATCGGGAACTTACAATACTCCTGAAGTGAATGATGCTCTTCAAGAAATGTTTGCACATAAGTGCTATCTCTGTGAGCAAAAAGGATTGAAATCCATTCAAATCGAGCATCTGGTGCCGCATCATGATGACATAGATTTAAAATTTGACTGGAACAATATTTTTCTGGCTTGCACACACTGCAACAATATCAAAAATGATCGATTTGTTCCCATTTTGGATTGTACCAAGGTGGCCATTGATGAAAAAATCGCATTTCGTCGATACGGCGGTGTGTATGAACCAAGTGAGTTGACATTTACTGCACTGAATGATGATACAAAAACGCAGCATACGGTTGCGCTTTTGAAAGAAATTTATTACGGCTCAACACCACAAAAAATTGCAGAGGCAAAAATGCTTCGTGGCGATGTAGCAGATGAACTGGATAAATTTCAAAAAAGTCTCCGGGAATATCAAGAGGCAGACGGAGAAGATAAAATTGATGCCGAATGTTTAATCAGTATGAGTTTGAAATGGAATAAACCTTTTGCTGCGTTTAAACGTTGGGTCATTCGTGACCATTTCCCGGAATTGATAAAGTATTGTCAGTAATGTACATGGAAGGAGCCTCCACCATGACCAACTTTGACTTTCTGAAAGATGACCCGCAATTTTCCGGCTTTGCGGATGCCGCGATTGCTGCGGAGAGGATTCTGCCCATTGATGCGGCCACCGCTGTGCTGGACTGCCGCCGTGCCATGGAGTTTGCAGTCAAATGGATGTATTCGGTGGACAGCTCCCTCGTCAAGCCGTGGGATGATAAGCTCATCAGCCTGATGAGCACAGAAGAGTTTCACGACATTGTGGACGATGATTTGTGGCGGCGGATGGATTTTATCCGCAAGCGCGGCAATGATGCCGCCCACGGAAGCCGCAGCATCAGCCGGGAACAGGCGGAACTTTGCCTCGAAAACCTGTTTCTGTTCCTTGATTTCGTGGCGTACTGCTATGGAACAAGCTATCAAGAAAAGAAATTTGACGCTTCCCTGCTTACACAGCAGCCCGCTGCACCCGTTGCACAGCCCGCCCTGCCGGATGTGGACTTGGATGCACTCATCAAAGAAAACGCTGAGCTCAAGGCGCAGCTGACCGCCCGTCGCGAAACGCAGCAGCCCACCTATGTGCCCAAGCCGTTGGAACTTTCGGAGTACAAAACCCGGAAACTGTATATTGACTCTATGCTCACCGATGCCGGATGGGTCGAGGGCAAAAACTGGGTCAACGAGGTCCCTCTGCCCGGGATGCCAAACAAGAGCGGCATCGGCTATGCAGATTATGTCCTGTACGGCGATGATGGCCGTGCACTGGCTGTGATCGAAGCAAAGCGCACCTGTAAGGATGTTGCAGTAGGCCGTCAGCAGGCAAAGCTGTATGCAGATATTCTCGAAAAGCAGTTTGGTCGCCGCCCGGTGGTATTCCTGACCAACGGTTTCGATACCTGCATTGTGGACAATATCTATCCCGAGCGCAAGGTCGCTTCCATTTACTCCAAGCGCGACCTTGAAAAATGGTTCAACCTGCAAGCGATGCGTACCAGCCTTGCCAATGTGGATGTAAACAAAAACATTGCTGGACGATACTATCAGGAGGGAGCCATCAAGGCCGTGTGCGACAGCTTTGGCCGCAAGAACCGCCGCAAGGCTCTGCTTGTTATGGCAACAGGCTCCGGCAAGACCCGCACCGTCATTGCACTGGTGGATGTATTATTGCAGCATGGCTGGGTCAAGAACGTGCTGTTTCTGGCTGACCGCAATAGCCTTGTGACCCAGGCAAAGCGCAGCTTTGTCAACCTCCTGCCGGAGCTTTCCGTGACGAATCTCTGCGAGGAGAAAGACAACTTTACGGCGCACTGCGTGTTCTCGACCTATCAGACCATGATGAACTGCATTGATTCCGTTCACGATGCAGAGGGCAAGCTGTTCACCTGTGGTCATTTTGATTTGATCATCTGCGACGAAGCACACCGCTCCATCTACAATAAATACCGCGACATCTTCCATTATTTCGATGCACCGCTGGTTGGCTTGACTGCCACGCCCAAGGATGAGATCGACAAAAACACCTACGAGATCTTTGACCTCGAAAACGGTGTGCCCACCTATGGCTATGAGCTGGCGCAGGCCGTCAAGGATGGCTTTCTGGTTGACTTCCTCTCGGTGGAGAGCGAAGTAAAGTTCATGAAGAAAGGCATCACCTATGATGAGCTTTCGGACGAAGAACGGGAAGCCTACGAAAACACCTTTGAGGATGAAAACGGCAACCTGCCGGCCAGCATTGATGCATCTGCTCTGAACAGTTGGCTGTTCAACAAGGGCACCATCCGGCAGGTCCTGAATGTCGTGATGCAGAACGCCTTGAAAATCGACTACAGCAGTAAGATCGGCAAGACGATTATTTTTGCCAAGAGCCACGATCATGCAGAGGAAATCCTCAAAGTGTTCAATCAGGAATATCCGCACATGAACGGCTATGCCATGGTGATCGACAATCGGCTCAATTATGCGCAGAGTGCCATTGACGAATTCTCAGACCCGAAGAAGTTGCCGCAGATTGCAATTTCGGTGGATATGCTGGACACTGGCATCGATGTGCCGGAAGTATTGAATCTGGTCTTTTTCAAAAAGGTTCTGAGCAAGGCAAAATTCTGGCAGATGATCGGCCGCGGCACCCGCCTGTGTCCGGGGCTTCTGGATGGTGAGGACAAGAATAAGTTTTACATTTTTGACTTCTGCGGAAATTTTGAATTTTTCCGCATGAACAAAGGAAATGCCACCCCGAATATGATTGCCGTTCAGGGCGCGATTTTCGGCCTGCAGTTTGAAATTGCGTATAAATTGCAGGATATGCAGTTCCAGACCGAAGAACTGAAAGCGTTCCGTACTTCGCTGGTGGAACACATGGCCGATCAGGTGCAAAAGCTGAACCGTGACAACTTTGCAGTCAAACAGCATTTGAAGTATGTCGAGTTGTACGCAGACAAGAACAGTTACAATGCTCTAACGTATGCAGACACCTTGATTGCCCGGGAAGAACTTGTCCCCTTGATCGAACCGGAGCCGGATGACCCGAAAGCACTTCGTTTTGATGCATTGCTGTATGGCATCGAGTTGGCATATCTTGCCGGGAAGCCGTATAATCGTGGCCGCAGTGAGTTGCTGAAAAAAGCAAAAGCGGTTGCGAGCGTGTCCAATATTCCAGAGATTGATCAAAAACGCGCGTTGCTCGAAAAAATTATCCAGACCGACTATATCAAAACTGCCGATGTGAACGAGTTTGAGCACATCCGAAAAGAACTGCGCGATCTGATCAAGTACATCCCCATCGAGCGGGTACGGTACACCACGGATTTCTCGGACGAAATTCTTTCGATAGAATGGAAGGAGGCCGAGCTGGAAAACGATGATCTGAAAAATTACAAGGCAAAAGCGGAGTACTATGTACGGCAGCATCAGGATAATGCAGCTATCGCCAAACTGAAAGGCAACATCCCGCTCACCGGCGAGGATGTCAGGGAGCTTGAAAAGATTCTTTGGAGCGAGGTCGGCACAAAAGAGGATTATGAAGCCGAATATGGCACAAAGCCTCTGGGCGAATTCGTGCGGGAAATCGTTGGCCTTGATATGGCTGCGGCGAAAGCTGCATTTTCGCAATATCTGGATGGTGCTAACCTCGACAGCCGACAGATTTACTTTGTCAACCAGATTGTCGAGTACATCGTACACAATGGCACGATGAAGGACCTCTCTGTTTTGCAGGAACCACCTTTTACAGACCAGGGAAGCATCGTAGAGGTCTTTACAGATTTGAGCATCTGGCTTGGCATTCGCAAGACCATTGAACAGGTCAACGCCAATGCAATCGCAGCATAATAGAATACTTTCTAAAACGGTAAAGTGGATTTTATCTGCTTTGCCGTTTTTTCTTTACATCTGGACTCCAACATGCCTTTGTGCTATTCAGCGATTCCATCGCGCAGCCTGCGCCGGGACGGTGCAGATTTGAAAGGGTTTGGGATTTCCCAACAAGCATTTTGCAACGCAAAAATAGCAGATGTATATACGTCTGCCCTGCTTGCGGGTACAATGTCATCGATGAAACAAAAATAGTTTCATCAAAGACGGTTATATGGTTGTGCCGATTTCCAAAAAATAGTAATATTGAAGTACTAACTGGGGCAAAACGCTTCATATTTTGACTCCATATTATCCCTCGCATCTTTCTGCGAACGCTTTCAAGTCTCCGATCTGATTCACACGATGCCATAGCATCGTAGAATTGGCTCGGATTTTTTATTTTGCTTCATTGTATACAACACATGGACTAAGGGGGTGGGTAACTTGGACTACGAGTCCATAAACTTTTGCTGCGGAAACCGGTACACTGTTGTCAAAGGAGGCGAATAATATGCTGAAACTAAGCAGTCTCAAAATAGACCCCGAGTTTTCCGCTCAAATTTTGCCTCTGAGTTTTGAGGAGCTCCAGCAGCTTGAGCAGAACATCATTGCCGAGGGTCGTCTTCTGAATCCCATCATCACATGGAATGGCTACATTCTGGATGGGCACACCCGCTACCGCATCCTGAAAAAGCACGGCTTTATCAAGTTTGAAGTGGAAGAAATCCAGCTTGCGAACAAGTACGAAGCGCTTGCATGGATCTGCAAAAATCAGCTTGGCCGCAGAAATCTCAGCCCGGAACGAAAGAAGTTTCTTCTGGGCAAAGAGTATGAATCAACCAAGCTGGCAGTGGGCGGGCAGCCCGGAAATTGCAATAAAGTAAATCGATGTGATCAAAATGATCACATCGATTCAGAAAAACGCACTTGCGAACGAATCGCCGTAGAACATGGTGTTGGGTCTGCGACGGTACGACGTGCCGAAAAGTACATGAACGGCGTGGAGGCTGCCGATGAAGCAGCACCCGGTGCCCGGGAGGAAATTCTAAACGGGAAAATCAAAGCTGCTGACCGTGAGATCTGCGCTATCGCTAAGGCTCCGAAGGAACAGCGGTCGGAAATCGTTGCAGAACTTCACAAGCCGAAAAGTAAGCGAGATAAGCAGCTTGTTTCCTCTACAAAAAGCCCTTCCGTGAAGGTCGAATCTTTTGATGATGACGGAAGTCGATTTCTGATCGACATTTCCAAAAAAATGCAAGGGCACAAAAAGGCACTGACCGAAAGTGATCAAAAAGCCCTGAAAAAATCTGTTGAAGCATCTGCGGATCATTCCATCCACATCGCTGCGATTGAAGGTGCTTATGACGCCTTTATCGAGAATTGGGAACTCACATTTCGAGAGTACCCAGATCTTCTGACAGGGCCGGAAAACTGGAAGCAAATTGAAAAGTATTCTGACAATCTGCAGCGCTATCTGGAATTTATCCGCTCGAAGCACTTGAAAATGCTGGAATCGCAGAGACAGGGAGGGTGATTGGCTTGTTTGATGATTTGACCGTTTGTACTCCGCTACCCCGGTATCTGCCATTTCCAAAGTTTTTGCTGGACGCCCAATTAAGCCATACAGCGAAGCTGCTGTACGCACTTCTGCTCGACCGGGCAACACTTTCCCGAAAAAATAACTGGACCGATGAACAAGACCGGATTTATGTGATTTATCCGATTCCAAAGCTTGCACAAGCTCTTGGATGCAGCTTCTCCAGTATAACGCGTTCTCTTACAGAACTAACGAATGCCGGCCTTATTGAGCGGACTCGCAGCGGTTTTTCAAAGCCCGGCAGAATTTTTCTCAAGATTCCGCATACAGCGCAAAAATGCGCTGCCACTCTGCGCATTTCTGGCTCATCAGACTGTGCAGAAATGACCAATATGATTGTGCAAAAATGCCCACCTAACTACCTGAATAAGAACCAACTGAGTTTTAACCACTCTACAGAACAAAGAAATGTTCCACTGTATGAATTTCGGGAAGGAGAAAGCTTATGACAAACGGCAAGATCGTTTTAGAATCGGTCATTCCCGCAGTTTCCAAATCGAATGGGGACTATTATGGCAAAGACGGTCTGCTTTATTGCGGAAAATGTCATACGCCAAAAGAAGCGTTCTTTGCAAAGAACTTTGTCCTGATGGGAAAGAACAGGCATCCCGTAGATTGCCGGTGTCGTAAGATGGAGCGAGAGCAACAGGAAGTCGCTATTCGTCAGCAAACGCACAGCGAACTTGTCCGACGGTTGAAAGCAGGGGGCTTCTCGGATACGGCAATGCTCGACTGGAACTTTGAAAACGACGATGGTCGTGCCCCTCAAATGCATTACGCACACCGCTATGTGGAGCAATGGCAGACCATGCGTGCAGAGAACCTAGGACTGCTCCTCTGGGGCGGTGTTGGCACCGGCAAGAGTTTCCTTGCCGGGTGCATTGCAAACGCTCTAATGGAACAGGAAGTGCCTGTGCGTATGACGAACTTTGCCCGCATCATGAATGAGCTGAACAACGGCTTTTCTGGACGGAATGCAGTTGTAGACAGGCTTTGCCGCTATCCACTGCTCATCATTGACGATTTCGGGATGGAACGTGGTACAGAGTATGCGCTGGAACAGGTCTACAACATCGTGGACAGCAGATACCGCAGCCAAAAACCGCTGATCGTCACCACCAACCTGCCGCTGAACGAGATACGGCATCCACAGGATACTGCTCACGCCCGCATTTATGACCGCATTCTGGAAATGTGCGTTCCAATTTCCTGCATCGGGGCAAGTCTTCGCAAAGAGAACGCACAGAAAAAGTTGGAATCCATGAAATCGTTGATCGGCTGATTCACTAAATGAATATGTACCTAACAAAAGGAGGACAGCAATGACCGAAACTGTGAAATCTTTAAATTATACGAAAAACATCTTGCAGACCATTCCGAATAACGATAAAATGGAAGTGGTCACTCAAACCAATGCCGTCAAGTCTCCGACTGACAGCCTGAAAGCCACAACACTGGTGTACACGGTGGAGGAAATTGCACAGATGCTGTCCATCAGCCTGAGCTCTGCCTACAATCTGTGCAACAGCACTACCGAATTTCGTGTTCTTCGGGTCGGCGGAAGCATCCGCATCCCGAAAGACAGCTTCGATGCGTGGCTCCGGGCAGCTTGAAAAAGGAGATAACGTATGGCATATATTACGAAACGCGGCAGCTCTTATGGCGTCTGCTATACTTATCAAGACGAGCAGGGTAAAAACTGCAACAAATGGGAAAGTTTTTCCACGAAAGAGGAGGCAACAAATCGCAAAAAACAAATCGAACATGAACTGGCAAACGGAACGTTTCTGATTCCGTCCACCATCACCGTCAAAGAGTTTTTGATGGAGTGGCTTCCCAAGCAGTGCAACAAGCACAAGTGGGCACCCTGCACCTATCAATCCAATCTGGGAACCGTCCAGAACCTCATTATTCCGTACATCGGCGATATGCAGATGCAAAAGCTCAAACCCTACCATCTGGAAGATTTGTATGCTACCCTTGGCAAAACGCCCTGCGGTCAGTATCTTGAAGGCAAAAAGCAGGTTCTTTCGGAAAAGCAGAAGCAGCGGTTTCTCTCCGGCACGACCATCCACGAGGTACACCGTCTGCTGCGAACAGCGTTCCAATACGCGGTGGAGTGGGGCATCCTCGTCAAAAGCCCCGTTCCGGTGGACAGCCCCAAGAAATCGATTCAGGAGCGCGCCATCTGGGACGCGGACGAGATGTGGGCCGCACTTGCCAGCATGGAGGACCCGATTCTGCATCTGGCAGTCCATCTTACGCTGGTGGGCGCACTGCGTGAGGGCAAAGTCGCTGGCCTGACCCCGGAAGATCTTGATTTTGAGGGAGCGGACGGCACCGGCACATTCCGCATCAACAAGTGTATGCAGCGTGTCCAAAAAGCATCGCTGGCGAAAACGGGCAAGGGCTGCATCTTGCAGGAGTTTGAGGACAAGCGCGAGGGCAGTACCACAACGCTGGTGCTCAAAAAGACCAAAACAGCATCTTCCAACCGAACCATTTTCATGACAGCCGTGCTGAAAGAGGAATTGAAGCACTGGCTAAAGCGTTTGGAAATGGACGAAGCCGTTGAGCCGGAACGCTACCGCAACAGTGGGATGCTCCTGCGCTTGCCCAACGGTTTGGCGGTAGAGCCGATCCTCATCCGCAAGAAGTTCATCAAGTGGCAGGACGAGCACCCGGAGTTCACCCGCATTGTGTTTCACGGTCTGCGGCATTCCAGTGCCACCTATCAACTGATGATCTCCGGCGGCGATGTGAAAGCGGTACAGGGCACAACGGGCCATGCCAGCGCTAATCTTCTGGTCAACACCTATGCACACATCCAGCAGGATTCCCGTAAAAAGCTGGGCAAAAAGTTCGAGGAAGGCTTCTACAAGCCGGGAGCAACACTTGTGCAGGCTGCCCCGGTTGAAGCAGAACCGACCATCTCCGTGTCGGCACTGCTGGAGCTTCTGAAGGACGCAGACCCCACCGTAAAAGCGCAGCTTCGCCTGGCTCTGCTGACCTGAATTGCAAAAAATAGCACGAGTTGCAGAGTAATTCACAGACTTACTCCATCTGACACGAAAAATGTGGACCGTGCAAAAATCGTGCAGAGACCGTGCAAACGGCGTACAAAAAGAAAATCCCACGAAGAATCTTACGATTCTTCGTGGGATTTTGGTGCGCTCGAGGGAACTCGAATCCCTGGCCCTCTGATTAAAAGTCAGATGCTCTACCGGCTGAGCTACGAGCGCATATTTTCAGATTTACAGATACTGCCGAATAATATTACCACACCCGCGCCAAAAAAGCAAGAGGAAAGCGCAAAAAAGTGCCTTTCCGCAGCACACAGACCCCCGCCGGGAGAGCACCCGTTCCTTTTATAAAAGCCAGTTTTACTGTCACCTCTCTGGGACGCGGATATTCTGGCGGCAACTTCCTCTTTACAAATGGGGCGCGAACCAGTACAATCAAAGCAGAACGCACTGTCCCGGCCCGTATGCGGCGGGGCTTTTTGATAGGAGGCTGTTTTATCATGAAAATCTCTCGTCGGTCTGTCCTTCATATTTCCGGGCTGGCAGCGGCAGCGCTGGCCCTGACCGGCTGCTCTGCGGCTGGAAGCGCCGCGCTGGGCGGCAAGCTGCCCGGCCTGCTCAAGGGTCTGGCAAAAAAAGGGGAGACCGCTGCTTCGTCGGAAGCTGCCAGCGACATGGCCGTCACCCCGCCGCCCGAGGGCGAAGAGCTTGACCCGGCCTTCGGCGTCATGCCCGAGTACGACGCCGACATCCTCACCGGCGCCGAGCGCAGCACCAACAGCCGCCCGGTGGCTGTGATGGTGAACAACATCGCCAACTCCCAGCGCCAGAATGCCCGCCCCCAGCGGGGCATCGGCAGCGCCGACCTGCTCATCGAGGCCAAGGTCGAGGGCGGCATCACCCGCCTGTGCGCCGTGTTCAGCGACGCCGACAGCATCCCCGAGGTCGGCCCCATCCGCTCAGGCCGCGACCAGTTCCTGCAGCTGCTCATGCCCTGGGACATCCTCTACTACCACGACGGCGAGAGCATCTTCTGCACCCAGTTCGTCAGCGTGTACGGCTACTCCGGGCTGAACATCGGCGGCAAGAATTATTTCAAGACCCCCATCCACCCCATCGTCTCCCACCGCAATAACCGCGGTCGCGATGTGGCCTACGAGCACACCGAGTTCACCTCCGGCAAGGAGATCTGCAAGGCCGCTTCTGATGCCGGCATCAGCCTTTACGCTCCCAGCGAGGGGACGTTCTTCCACTTTGCCGACTACCGCACCGACGAGGTCAACAAACTCAAGGGTGAACCCTCGGCCAAAAAAATCGCCATCGTACATTCGGAGAGCTACCGCACCTCGTTCAGCTACTCCGCACTCAGCCACACCTACGCGATGCAGATGTACAACTCCTCCAAGAAGGCCACCGAGAACACCGTCGATGAGCTGACCGGTGAGCAGCTTACCTTCGAGAACGTCGTGGTCTGCTTCGCCGACATGGACGCCTACGCAGGTGACTCCCATGACGTGCAGGAGGTGCAGTACATCAAGGGCGGCGACGCCTACCTCTTCACCCGCGGCGGCGTGCAGGTGGGCCGCTGGGAAAAGACCTATCCCACCAACCCCCTCAAGCTTTACACCAAGTCCGGCGAAGAGATGACCCTCAACCGGGGCAAGACCTACTTTGCACTGGTGGACAACGACGAGCTGAGCAATTTCAGCTGCCAGTAAGCCCATGAGGAACATGACAATGAAACGCATTCGAACTGCGCTCTGCCTCATTTTGGCCGCCGCGCTGCTGGCAGGCTGCGCCTTTCTGCCCAGTGACAGTGAGCCGGAAACGCCCGCTCCCACCGACCCGCTCACCGGCCTTGCCCTCGAGTGGCAGGGCCAGCGTCCGGTGGCCGTGGCCATTGAGAACAGCACTGCCTCCACCACTCAGTGGGGCCTTTCCTCGGCGTCTGTGGTGCTGGAAGCCCTCACCGAGGTGGGTACGTCCACTGAGCTCTGCCTCGTCTATCCGGCGCTGGCCGCGACCCCGAAGGTCGGGCCGGTGGCCGCCGGTCAGGACATCTACTGGCGGCTTCTGGTGGGTCAGCAGCCCATTCCGGTACAGCGGGGCGGGGGACAGTTCGACCAGAACTTCCTCGATTACTATTCCATCCGGGCCGTGGATGCTCTGGAAGCCGGGCGCACCGCCTTCGACTGCGGCAGTGAGTGGAGCAACGCACCGCTGTGGTACACCAGCGGCGAGGCCATCTCTAATGTCTTGGACGAGCTGAGTATCTCCTCTGTTCTGACGGAATCCCGAGTGACGAGCGCCGTATCCGCTGCGGCGGACAGTGCTTCCTCCGGGGCCGACGCAGTGCTGTCCCTCCCTGCACTTCTTCCGCAGGAAGCAGACGGCAAACTGCCGGACGCCACCGCGCCGGACGCGGTGAATGTCCGGGTCTGCTTTGACGACGACAACGCCACCGGCTTTTCCTACGACGCCGACAGCGGGCTTTACCGGATGCTCCACGCCGACGGCACGCCCCAGCTGGACGCCAACAACGGCCAGCAGGCCGGGTTCGATAATCTGCTGGTGCTGTTCAGCGCCTCCGAGCTGCGGGACGACGGCAAGACCTACGACTACGATTTGAGCATGGGCGGCGGCGTCTGGCTCAACGGCGGGCATCTGTGGACCATCACCTGGACGCAGGGCCGGGACAACACGCTGCTGCTTTACGACGCCGATGGCCGCACCATGAACATCGAAGCCGGGACGAGCTATATCGCTCTTGTCACCAGTCTGACCGGACAGGAGCTGGCTGTTACCAATTCCAGCGGAGAAGAGATTCTTGGATAAACAAAAAAGACTTCTGCACGACGAAATGCAGAAGTCTTTTTTATTTCCAGGCTGCGGCGCGCGCCTGTGCGCGGGGCAGGTTTTCTTTTTCGGTCAAATGGCTTTGCGCTCCGCGCGGGCCAGAGCGCTCTTGCATTAAGGCTGATTGTTCTCTTTTGATGTCAAAAGAGAACCAGAAAACCACCAGCGATTTCGACGCGCTGGATCCACGAGAAAGGGGCTGCTCGCCCCTTTCAGACCCCAAAGAAGAAGTCGAAACGGAAAAAAGCTAGCCGCTTCGCTAAACGCTTTTTTCTCGTTTCTCCGATTTACGGCTTCGCCGATGGCGTTATGTCTTAGCAGAACTTTACGTCCAGCAAAAGCGTGAAGTCTGCTGCGGAGCAGCAAATCGGCGGAGGCTCAAAATGCGGTTAAGAGATCTTCGTGCGAATGCACGAATCTCCAGCATTTTGAGTCGGAGCCCACCTCTCTGGGGTTACTAGGGGCGAGCAGCCCCTAGTTCGTGCCTCCCGCGCCTCGAAAGTAGCGGGCACTTTTCTGGTTCTCTTTTGGTGCGCAAAAGAGAACTTAGCCCCAATGCAAAAGCAATCTTACCCCGCGCCACCGGCGCGCGAAGCCGTTTATAAATCCACAACGCTTCCGACTTCCGCAGGCGTCGCCGGCACCGGTCCGAGGCAGACGGCGTCGGCGTCCCGGCGCACCACGAACTCCACCGGCTGTCCGGCGGCAAAGGCGGGGCGATAGCTCAGCTCCAGCGCCTCCCAATCCTCCGGGACAGCGCAGAAGCAATGGAGCATCGCGCCGCGCCCGGCGGCGAGGTTGAGCGTAAAGGCCGAGGCATCGGCGGCGTTCTCCGCGTAGAGCGGTGCCGCAAAGCTGCCGCAAGGGACGCTCTCGCCCCCGCAGCGGGCGGTCACGCCGCTGTCCAGACTGTAAAGCTCTTTCAGAGTCGAGACATCCCGGCTGTGGAGGTAGCTTGCGCCCACCGGCAGGGTGCGGGCCGAGAGGTTCTCCACCGAGAGGTAGACCAACACACCACCCAGCCCGGGTGCAGGCGCATAGCCCAGCAGCTCCACCGCCGCCTTGCCGTCCAGCAGGGCAGGCTGGCCCATCACGCGGGGCTGTGCCGCAGCCGCCGAAACGCCTGTGAGCAGGGCAGCGGCCAGACTGACCGCGCCCGAACCGGCGCATTTCAGGAACGACCGGCGGGAAAGAGACTGAGACATCGGGGACTCCTCCTTGCAGCGAGAAAAATCATTCACTTTATAGAGTATCGGTTTCTTTGCCCCCTGTCAAGGGTTTGAAAGCGTTCTGCCGCAGGTTTTGCGTTTTCTTTGCTGATTTTGTACCAAAAGAGTACAAAAATGCCGCCCGGCGGCAAAATCGCAGGGCGGCAGAGCGTTCTTTCTTATTCGAATGCTTCATTCTCCTCAGCTTCCGCCTGACCCCGCAGGGTGTCGGCATAGCCGAAGGGGACGATGTCGATGGCCTCCACCAGACGGTCGCGCATCCAGAGCTGAACGTCGGTCTGGACGGTGTAGCCGCAGCCGGGGTCTGCCATCCACTGCTCGGGATGGCGGGAGGGGAGGGCGCGCTGGCTCAGCATACTCATGATGACGCCGCCGTGGGTCACGCAGGCGGCCTCGGTGACGTCCATCCGGATCATATACTCGAACAGCTTGAGCAGCGTCTCCGAGCAGCGGGCGTGGAACTGCTCCGTGGGCTCTGCGCCCTCCGGCACAAAGCCGGAGCCCGGGGTGATCCACTTCTTGAAGTCCTCGTTCTTCACCAGCTCCTTGACGGGATGGTTCTCAAAGACGCCGAAACCGGCCTCCCGCAGGTCATGCACCGAGAACTGGTGGGTCGCATTCGGGAACAGGATGTTGGCCGTCTCCACGGCGCGCATGAGCGGGGAAGAGAAGACGGTATCCACCTGCGGATACTCGAACCGCTCTTTCAGCTCGGCCAGCTGGGCGCGGCCCTCGTCACACAGGGGGATGTCCGTGCCGCTGCCGATGTAAAGGCCCTGTAAGTTGCCGGAAGTCAGGCCGTGGCGGATGAGATGGAGCTTAAAGGTTTTCATGTAAAAACACCTCTTATGAGCTATCTATTCCTGTGCTGATTCGCACAAATCTTGCTTTTCTGCTGATTTTTCCGGCACCATCAGACACTAAATATATGCCGGCAAGGTTTATTTTAACATAGATATGGTAGAAAGAGCAACCCCTTTGACAAAAACGCCGAATTTCCGGCGGAAAAACCGTCACTTTTTCGCTTTACAAGTCGTTTTCCATTGTGTATAATCAACGTGCTGTAAACCAAAAATCAAGGAAGTCCTATTTTTATCTGAGGAGCCAAACATCATGGAGTTCAATCGTATCATCAAACTGCTGCGCAAGGAGCGCGGCATCACCCAGAAACAGGCGGCAGAGGATCTGGGCGTTTCGCAGGCCCTGCTTTCCCACTACGAAAAAGGCATCCGGGAGTGCGGCCTGGATTTTGTGGTACGGGTGGCAGACTATTATAATGTTTCCTGCGACTATCTGCTGGGCCGTTCGGCAGAGCGCAACGGCATGATGCTCTCGGCAGAGGACATCCCCAACCCCGACAAGATGAAGGACAACATCTACCACGGCAGCGTCCTGCCCACGATGAACAAAAAGCTCATCTCCAACAGTCTGAACGTGCTCTACGCCAAGATAGGCGAGTGCCACAGCAAGGCCCTGACCACCGAGGTGAGCGCCTACCTGATGACCGCCGTGGCCAAGATGTTCCGTCTGCTCTATTCCGCCGAGTCCCACAATGCCCCCAGCATGTTCAGCGTGGACGCCCGGCGCTGGCCCGGCTACTCCGACGCCGTGATGCACTCGGCTCAGGCCAATGTGGAGGCCCTGCTGGCCGGCGAAGCGCTGCCCGGCGGCGAGGGCGTGGCCGACCCGTCCTGCCTCGCCATGACCACCGAGAGCCTGACCCGGGAATACCCGCTGTATACTCCCAGCCTGCTCAATCTGGTCAAGACCAGCGAGACCCGCGCCCGGGAACTGACCGGAGAGGACCGCACTTAAGTCTCTGTGAAACTAGTGTAAATTCTGCCGTTTTTTGCTTGCATCTGCGTGCAAAAGATGTTATAAACAAGATAGAACATTTTCATCGTACTTCATAATAAAGCGAATTCAAGGAGGGACACATCCATGTCCAATAAAATTTCCCGCCGCACCTTCCTCAAGTGTACCGGTGCCTCCGCAGCAGCTCTGGGCGCTGCTGCCATGTTGGGCGGCTGCGGTTCCAGCACCAGCAACGCCATCGAAGTCAAGGTCGGCGACAAGGTCAGCAACTGGAACAATCTGGGCGTCCAGCTCACCAGCGTCTTTACCATGACCAACACTCCCGACCTGCCCGATCACGAGTATGTCGCTGTGCTCGTCACCGCTGTGAACCGCTCCGGCGCTACCACGTTTGAGATCGGCGCACAGAACCTTGCCGAACTGGATGCCGCCTATCCGCTGGACGATGAGGCTACCAAGCTCGATGTCGCCCGTCAGTACTTCCACGCTCTGGCCGCCTCCACCACCGATTTCACCGCTGTCTGCGACGGCGCTGAGGCCGAGGTCGGCGCTTACATCCAGCTCTATGATGCCGCCGCTCAGAGCTTCTCCGAGTCCACCAATCTGCCCCCGCAGGGCGCAGGCTACATCCAGCTGATCTGCTGTGTCCCCATCGGCTGGCAGAAGCTGAGCGTCACCTTCACCCCGACCTTCGTGGCAAACAAGAGCCTCACCTTCTCTCTGAACTCTTCTGACCTGACGCAGGTCTAAGGCATTTTTCTGAGACGAAATTCCGTCATAAAGGGCAGAGCTTCCCCACAAAATTTTTGCGAAAAGCATTGACATCTGCTCATTTTTCGCCTATTGTATAGGCAAGACGCCCTTCGGGGCAGTACAATGATTTCTGTGTTTCTACATAAAGGAGGAACGATCATGTCCTTAGAATTCAACCGCCGCTCTTTCCTGAAGTACAGCGCCGCCGCTGCCGTGGCTGTGGCTGGTTCCAGCCTGCTCGTTGGCTGTGGTGAGGATGAGTACCAGAAGACCGGTAAAATCGGCAGCACCCTGAAGCTGATGGGTGCTTTCAAACTTGAGAGTGCCAAACTGGATTCCGCTCCCACCGCCACGGCAGCAGATAAGACTCTGACCTGCAACTTCAGTCTGAAATGCACCTCCAAGTATGGTCTGAATATCGTTCCTGCAAACTTCCAGGTCGAGGTCACTTCCAAAGCAACGAAGAAGGTCACGACTTATCATGCTTATAACACCGACGGCACTGGCGGTGTTTCTCTGAGCAACAGCAACAACTATCTGAAAAAAGACGAGTCTCTGGACACCGTATTGAAGGTTACGAACATCAAGGTAGCTGATGGCGATACCATCAAGGTCAAGTTCTGGCCCCGTCCTCAGGCAAGCGAAGGCTCTCAGGCCTACACCCGTGCTTTCTGCACTTGGAGCATGACTGTTGACAGCGCTACTGCTACCACCTACCTGAAGTGATTTTCTTATCATAAAAATACTCAGCGTCTGAGGCTTTTGGCTCAGACGCTTTTTATTTGCACCCCTCCGTCATTCTGCCAAAACACAAGCAAGGATTTTTAGTGGTTTTGTGTCTTGTGCATAAGGTGCTTTTCCTGCTACAATAAGAGCATACCAACCGGGGAGCGCAGCGGTCGGACAGATGTGCCGCCGCGCTGTTTCCTTTTGAGGGATGGGCGTCCTGCCTGATTTCACAAGAACAGGAGTGTGCAGTTATGATCAATATGGTAAAGCTTCCCACCAACAAAAGCAGTCTGTTCCTGCGCGTGGCAAAGGGCCACTTTGCCACCAGCCACAGCCACATCAACTACTACATCGACGTCACCACCCAGAAAGCCCGCCTCTCGGAGGCGAAGGCTGTCGCCAAGGAGCTGGTGGCTGCCTATCAGCACAGCACCATCGTGGACACCGTGCTCTGTCTGGACGGCACACAGGTCATCGGCACCTGTCTGGCCAACGAGCTGACCAAAGACGGCTTTGCCAACATGAATGCCCACCAGACGATTTACGTCATCACTCCCGAGTACACCAGCGGCAGCCAGATCATCCTCCGCGACAATCTCGCCCCGATGGTCAGGGGCAAGCACGTCCTCATCCTGTCGGCCTCCATCACCACCGGCTACACCGTGCAGGCGGCCATCGAGGCGGTCAACTACTACGGCGGCACCGTGGCGGGCCTGTCGGCCATCTTCGCCACCACCCACGAGTGTCTGGGCATCCCGGTCACCTCCATCTTCGACCCCTCCAGCCTGCCCGACTACGCCAGCTTCGACAGCCGCGACTGCCCCATGTGCAAGGCCGGCCAGCACATCGACGCGCTGGTGAACAGCTTCGGCTATTCGGCCCTCTGAATCTGAAATTTTCCTCCCTCTTTCTCCCCGTTGTGCAGCTGCATGGCGGGGAGTTCTTTTATTTTTTCATCTTCGGAAACACGAAGGAATTATGCCGGTATGCTATAAGCAGTTCTATGGTCATGAAGCACCAGATGACCGGCTCGCAGAGAATGACCGCGTTATACTCAAAGCGGGGGATGAAGAGCAGGACGAAGACGATCTTGCCCAGAAACTCGATGACGCTGGACAGCAGGGGCAGCACCTTCTCGCCCATGCTCTGCAGAGCGTAGCGGGTGGAGAGCAGCATTCCCAGCACGGCGTAGAAGGGTGCGTTCCAGACCAGATACCGCACGCCGTTTTCCAGCACCACCGGTTCCGAAGAGCCGGACACCAGTTTCACCATCCACTCCGCACCCACACTCATAAGCAGGATAGCCGTCACAGCCACCACGACACCGTAGAGATAGATGTCCCGCATTCCGCGGCGGACGCGGCCGGGATGGTTCGCGCCGTAGTTCTGGGAGACGTAGGTCGAGCAGGCAGAGGCCATCGCCGTCAGGGGCATATCCGTAAAAGCGAAGAGCTTTCGGGCCGCGGTGTGGCCCGCGATGACCAGCGTACCGAGGCCGTTGATGCCGTACTGCAAAACGACGGAGCCTGCCGAGACGATGCTGCTCATGAGGCCCATGGAGATGCTCTGGCTGAACAGCTCCCAATAGAGGCGGCTCTCCACATGGAAGTGCTTTTTCTCAGGCAGGAGCAGCCGGGCGCTGCGGAAGACATACAGGATGCAGAGCGCCACCGACACGCCCTGAGAGATGACCGTCGCCACACCGGCACCGGCCACGCCCATGCCCAGCGCGGCGATGAACCAGAGGTCGAGGATGACGTTGAGCACCGACGAGAGGATGAGGAAGACCAGCGGCATGAAGCTGTTGCCGATGGCCCGCAGCAGGCCGGCGCAGAGGTTATAGGCAAACATGACGATGACGCCGAAGTCGATGATGATGATATAGCCGTAGGCGTCCTCTAAAATTTCCGCCGGGGTGTCCAGCAGTTCCAGCAGCGGATGCAGGCCCGCCGCACCCGCCAGCGTGATGACCACCGACGCGATGATGCCGATTACGATGGAACCCGCCACGGTCTGTTTGAGCTGGTCATCGTCTCCGGCCCCGTAGGCGCGCGCTGCGACGATGGCGAGGCCGTTGCCGATACCGATGCCAAATCCGACCAGAAGCTCGTAGATAGCCCCGCAGGCGCCAATGGCGGCAAGGGCGGTATCGCCCAGTACATTGCCGACGATCATGGTGTCCACGGTATTATAGAGCTGCTGGAAGAGGCACGACACCAGAATGGGCAGCATAAAGATGAGCAGGCTCTTGAAGATGGGGCCGTTCATCAAATCGACATTCCGGTTGAAGAATGATTTTTTCGCGGGGGACTGGGTCATAAGCGTTCCTCCATAGTCACAAAAAGGAGCTGCTGTACAGGTACAACCTCTCCGTCAGCGCTGACGGAGAGGTTGATTCCGCTGTACAACAGCCCTTTTTCAATATTTTCAGATCGTTACAGCTCCTGCGTCTCGAAGCCGTTGACGGTCAGCACTTCCACACTCTTGAAGCCTGCGGCCTTGACGGCGGCAGCAGCCTCGTCGAAGCCGAAGGTCAGGCTGTCCACATCGTGGGCGTCGGAGGTGATGATGACCTTGCCGCCCATCTTCTGCCACTCGCCCAGAAGCCATGCGCCGGGGTAGAAGTCCTTGCGGTAGCCGCGGTAGACGCCGCCGGTGTTCACTTCCAGCAGGCAGCCGTGCTCTTTGGCAGCATTCAGCGCCTTGAGGGCTGCGGCCTTATAGCGGGGCGACTCTTCGTCGAAGAACTCACCGGCAGCGTTCAGCTTCTTGATGAGGTCGATGTGGGCGAGGATGTCGGGGCCCATGGCCGCCACCTTCTCCACCTCGGCGAAGTATGCTTCCACAGCGGCCAGAGGGTCGCCGTCGAAGTCGTCGTAGATGCAGTCGTGGAGATCCTGGGGACGGAAGTCGATCTCGTAGTATTTGCCGGTGTTCTTGCCGTAGAGGTGGTGCGCAGAACCGATCCAGTAGTCGTAGCCGGTGCGCTTGTCCTCGCTCAGCAGGTCCCACTCGATGCCGCAGAGGATGTCCACCTTGCCCTTGTACTCGGTCTTGAGCTTGGCAATGGTGGCCTTGTACTGGGCCGTGCGGCTGGGGCTCATGCAGTATTCACGGTCGCGCTGGGTATAGCTATGGCCCGTGAAGCCCAGTGTGGTCAGCCCCTGCGCACACGCAGCGGAGGCCATCTCCTGTAGGGTGTTTTTGCCGTCGCACATCGTCGAGTGACAATGGACACTGGACTTCTTATAATCTACCATAGTGAATCACTGCATCCTTTCCTGTTTGACCTTGTGGTCGATAACGTGTCGTTTTTCCAGCTCGCGGGTGATGTCCTCCACCGTGATGCCGGCCTGCACCATCAGCACCAGCACATGGTATGCCAAATCGCTGATCTCGTAGACCGTCTCGGCCTTGTCTTCCTTTTCGCCCGCGATGATGACCTCAGTACACTCTTCGCCCACCTTCTTGAGAATCTTTTCTTTGCCTTTCTCGAAGAGATAGGTGGTGTAGCTGCCCTCTTTGGGGCTGGTCTTGCGGCCCTTGATGAGGTCATACAGCCCCTGCCAGCTGAACTGCTTCAGCTCCGGGGAAACATACACTTCGTTGAAAAAGCAGCTCTCGGCACCGGTGTGGCAGGCGGGGCCGCTCTTGACGACCTCAACCACCAGCGCGTCGGCGTCGCAGTCGGCGGTGATGGACACCACACGCTGGACGTTGCCGCTGGTCTCGCCCTTGCGCCAGATCTCCTGACGGCTGCGGCTCCAGAACACCGTCCGGCCCTCCGCGATGGTCAGCGCCAGCGTCTCGGCGTTCATGTAGGCGAGGGTCAGCACCTCTTTGGTGTAGTGGTCCTGCACGATGGCAGGGATGAGGCCCTTTTCGTCAAATTTCAGATCCATAATGTTTCTCCTTCCCCGCAGGGGGACAGCTATAGTTTAGCGTATTCGGCGAGCAAACGCAAGGGCTCAGAGCCGCATTTCCACGCCATTTTCGTTTAAGTATTCCTTTAGCTCCCGGATGGTGAGCAGCTTCTGGTGGAAGATGCCCGCCGCAAGGCCCGCGTCGATGCCTTTATGATGGAACAGCTCGAGGAAGTCTTCCTTTTTGCCCGCGCCGCCGCTGGCGATGATGGGGACGTTCACCCGGGCCGCCACGGCGTCCAGCATCTCGAGGTCGAAGCCGTTCCGGACGCCGTCGGTGTCGATGCTGTTGAGACACACTTCGCCTGCACCGTTGTCCACACACCATTTTATCCATTCCAGCGCATCCCGGCCAGTGTCTTCGCGCCCGCCCTTGGCAAAGACGCGGAACTGGCCGTCCATCCGCTTGACGTCGGCGGAGAGGACCACGCACTGGTCGCCGTACCGCTTGGCCGCCGCCGGGATGAGGCCGGGGTCTCTCAGTGCGCCCGAGTTGACGCTGACTTTATCGGCACCACACTTGAGCACCCGGTCGAAATCGTCCAGCGTGTTGACGCCGCCGCCCACCGTGAGGGGGATGAAGATCTCGCTGGCCACCCGGGTGAGGATGTCGGTGAAGAGGGCGCGGCCCTCGGCGCTGGCCGTGATGTCGTAGAACACCAGCTCGTCCGCACCCGCCGCGTTGTACATCCGGGCCATCTCCACCGGGTCGGCCACATCCTTGATGCCCTCGAAGTTCGTTCCCTTGACGACCCGTCCGTTCCGGACGTCCAGACAGGGGATGATGCGTTTTGTTATCATGGTCTTGCTCCTTACTTCTGCACCAGCGCGACGCAGCGCCCAAGGTCCAGCGCACCGGTGTACAGGCTCTTGCCGAGGATGGCGGCGGCAGTCCCCATCTCTTCCAGTTCCAGCAGCTCCTTTTCCGAGGAAATACCGCCGCTGGCCGTGATGGCCACGCCCGGCACTTCTTTTGCAAGCTGGCGGTAGAGGGCGAGGTTGGTGCCTTTCATCGCGCCGTCGCAGGCAATGTCGGTGTAGATGATGGCCTTGCATCCAGCCTCAGCCAGACGCTGACAGAAGGCCACGCCCGGCTCAGCGCTGACGTCCTTCCAGCCGTGGATTGCCACATAGCCGTCCTTGGCGTCCACGCCCACGGCAATTTTGTCGCCGTACTTTTTCAGCATCCGGGCCGTAAAGTCAAAGTTCGTCACGGCCACACTGCCGAGGATGCACCGGCCCACGCCCAAAGAGAGGTATTTTTCAATGCGCTCTTCGGTGCGGATACCGCCGCCTACTTCGATATACAGGCCGCCCTGCTTTGCCAGCGCGGCGATGGTGTCGTAATTGGAAAGGGTTCCGTCCTTTGCGCCGTCCAGATCGACGACGTGGAGGTTTTTTGCCCCGGCTTCGAGAAAAGCCCGCGCCTGGGCGCAGGGGTCTTCGCCGTAGACGGTCATCCGGTCGTAATCGCCCTGCGTCAGGCGCACGACTTTGCCGCCCCGCAGGTCAATGGCTGGGAATAGCTGCATTTTCGTTTCTCCTTATAATTCCGCAAACGCTTTCAGCAGCCGCAGCCCTGCGTCACCGCTTTTCTCCGGGTGGAACTGCGTTCCGTACACCTTGCCCGCCTTCACCACGCCGGTGACGGGCAGGGAATAGTCGCTGACGGCCAGTGTGTTGGCGGCGCAGTTTTTGCCGTAGTAGCTGTGGACGTAGTAGAAATACTCGCCGTCCCTGACGTACTTGAACAGCGGGTCGTCCCGCAGGATGTGGACGGCATTCCAGCCGATCTGCGGCACTTTCAGGCTCTTGTCGCCGAGGTCGGGAGCCAGCGGGCATACCTGCCCCGGCACGAAGCCAAGGCCGTCGTGCTCGCCGTACTCGCAGCTCTTTTCAAACAGCAGCTGCATCCCGAGGCAGATGCCGAGGAGGGGCTTCTTCGCCGCTTCTTCCCTGATGACCGGTACAAGGCCGGTGGCCTCAAGTTTTGCCATCGCGTCCCCGAAAGCGCCCACGCCCGGCAGGATGAGCCGGTCAGCGGCGCGGATGTCGGCGGCATCCGCGCTGACCTTCGCTTCCAGCCCCAGATGGGCCAGACTCGATTTCAGGCTGAACAGGTTGCCCACGCCGTAGTCGATGATGCATATCATACCAGCAGTCCTTTCGTGGAAGGAATTTCGTCCCGATGGGCCGCATCGATGCGGACAGCATCGGCCAGCGCACGGCCAGCGCCCTTGAACGCGGCCTCAAGGATGTGGTGGCTGTTCTCGCCCGCGAACTGAACGAAGTGGACGGTGGCCGGCACGCTGCGGGCAAAGCCCAGCCAGAATTCCTTGGCGCACTCCACGTCGAAGTCGCCGACTTTTTCGGTGCTGCAATGGATGTCCCAGTTCAGGGTGCAGCGGCCCGAGATGTCCACGGCGCAGAGGATGAGGGCTTCGTCCATGGGCAGATAGAAGCTGCCGTACCGGTGGATGCCCCGCATATCGCCCAGCGCCTGGGCGAACGCCTGCCCCAGCGCGATGCCCACATCCTCGGTGGTGTGGTGATAATCCACCTCCACGTCGCCGTGGCAGGTAAGCACCAAATCAAAGCGCCCGTGCCGCGCAAACAGCTCCAGCATATGGTTCAGAAAGCCGCAGCCGGTGTCCACCTGATACCGGCCTGCGCCGTCGAGGTTCAGGGTCAGCTCGATCTGGGTCTCGTTGGTGTTCCGCTCGATGGTCACTTCCCGCATGGCTCAGCCCTCCAAAATTTCATCCAGCGCCCGCAGAAGGGCGGTCATGTCGTCCGGCGTGCCGATGGTGATGCGCAGCCAGTTCGAAATACGGGGTGCGTCGAAGTGGCGCACCAGCACGCCTTTTTCTTTCAGTTTCAGGTAAAGTTCGCCGCCGCTCTTTTTGTCGGTGGAAGCAAACAGGAAATTGGAGCGGCTGTCCAGCACGGCAAAGCCCCGCGCTTCCAGCTGCTGCTTTGTCCAGCCCCGCGTCTCCACGATAGCGGCGCGGGTCTTGTCGAAGTAGTCCGTATCTTCCAGCGCGGCCTTGCCCGCCTTCAGGGTCAGCCGGTTGATGTTGTAGGGGTTGAGGCTGAACTTGACCCGGTTAAGGTCAGCGATGAGCTTCGCATTGCCCATAGCGAGGCCCAGCCGCGCACCGGCCAGCTGACGGGACTTCGAGAAGGTCTGGACCACCAGCAGATTTTCGTAGTTGTTGATGAGCGGCACACAGCTCTCGCCGCCGAAGTCCACATAGGCCTCGTCCACGATGACCACATGGTTGGGGTTGCTCTTCAGGATTTCCTCGATGGCGCTGCGGGGCAGGGCCAGACCGGTGGGGGCGTTGGGGTTGGCGATGACGATGGTCTCGTTCAGGCCGTAATAATCCGCCGGGTCGAGAGTGAAATCTTCTTTCAGCGGGATGATGTGGCTGGGGATGTGCATCAGTCCGCACCAGACGCCGTAGCAGCCATAGGTGATGTCTGCATAGGCCAGCGGGTGGTTCTCGTCGCAGAAGGCCCGCAGGGCGAAGAACAGGTTCTCGTCGCTGCCGTTGCCGGGCATGATCTGCTCGGGCTGCAGCTCAAAGTGTGCCGCCGCTGCCCGCAGCAGCTCGGCACACGCAGGGTCGGAGTAGAGACGGAGCTTTTCCACCTCGGCCTCGCTCACCGCCCCCACCACGGCCGGAGAGGGGAGATAAGGGCTTTCGTTGGTGTTCAGCTTAATGTACTGCTGGTCCTGCGGCTGTTCGCCCGGGGTGTAGGGAGTGACAGCTTCCAGCGTGGGAGAAAGAAAACGGCTCATATTTGCCAGCCTCCGTTTTTTATTGCAACTTGACCTCTCTGCCAAAGGCTCCCCTATTAGGGGAGCTGGCGCGAAGCGCCTGAGAGGTTTATTCATATCTTATGGTTACACTGCGGGCGTGGGCGTGCAGGCCCTCCCGCTCGGCAAAGTCGGCGATGCGGGGCGCAGCCTTTTCCAGCGCCTCCCGGGTGTAGTAGATGAAGCTGGACTTCTTGACGAAGTCGTCCACGCCCAGAGGGCTGGAGAAACGTGCCGTGCCGCTGGTGGGCAGGGTGTGGTTCGGGCCGGCGAAGTAGTCGCCCAGTGCCTCGGGGACGTTCCGGCCGAGGAAGATGCTGCCTGCATTTTTGATTTCATTCAGCACGCTGAAGGGGTCGTCCACACAGACTTCCAGATGTTCGGGTGCGATAATGTTGCAGGCTTCGATGGCCTTGCGTAAATCAGAACAGACGATGATCTTGCCGTTGTCGTCCACGCTGTCGCGGGCGATGGCGGCACGGGGCAGCTGGGGGATCTGCACTTCCAGCTCTGCCTGCACGGCCTTGGCCAGCTCAGCGCTGTCAGTGACGAGGACGGGGCTTGCCAGCCTGTCGTGCTCGGCCTGACTCAGCAGGTCGGCGGCCACCCAGGCGGGGTCACAGCCGTCGTCGGCCAGAACCAGGATCTCGCTGGGGCCTGCTATCATGTCGATGCCCACCTTGCCAAAGACCTTCCTCTTGGCAGTGGCGACATAGATATTGCCCGGGCCGACGATCTTATCCACCGCCGGGATGCTCTGGGTGCCGTAGGCCAGCGCGGCCACGGCCTGTGCGCCGCCGGTCTTGAAGATTCTGGTCACGCCTGCGGTGGCCGCAGCGGCGAGGATGACCGGATCGATCTTACCGTCCTTACCGGCGGGAGTCGTCATGACGATCTCCGAAACGCCCGCCACCTTGGCCGGGATGACGTCCATCAGGACGGTGGAAGGATACGCCGCCGTGCCGCCCGGAACGTAGACGCCCGCCTTCTCGATGGGGGTGTATTTCTGGCCCAGCACGATGCCGGGCTTGTCGTTCATCACAAAATTTTTATGCACCTGCTGGCGGTGGAAGGCCTCGATGTTGGCGGCGGCCTCCCGCAGCGTTTCGAGGAAATAGCCGTCCATGTTCGTAAAGGCTTCTTCAATTTCCTCCTGCGTCACCTGGATGTTATCCAGCTTGGCACCGTCGAACTTGAGGGCGTATTCTTTCAGGGCCTCGTCGCCCCGGGCGCGGACATCGGCAATGATGCCGTCCACCACGTCTTCCACATTCTTCTCCGCGCGGATGTCACGGTTCAATATCTCTTCGGGCTTCAGTTCATCGAAGTTATACAGCTTTATCATTTTTTCTCCTCCTTTGCGGCAAGGGCGGCACGCAGCTTTTCGAGCATCTCGTCCATTTCGCGGTGCTTGAACTGGTAGCTGGCCTTATTGGCGATGAAGCGGGCCGAGATGGGCATGAACTCCGTCACCACCCGCAAACCGTTTTCCCGCAGGGTCGTACCCGTCTCCACAATATCCACGATGACGTCGGACAGGCCCAGGATGGGGGCCAGCTCAATGGAGCCGTTCAGCTTGATGATGTCGATGTCCCGCCCGATGGATGCATAATAGCTCTTGGCGATGTTGACGAACTTGGTTGCCACCCGCACCGGGCGGCTGGGGTCGTCTTTGTAATCTGCCGGGGCGGCGACGCACATCCGGCACTTTCCGAGGCCGGTGTCCAGCAGCTCGTAGACATCGGCAGACGCTTCCGTCAGGATGTCCTTGCCCACGATGCCCACGTCTGCCGCGCCGTGCTCGACGTAGATTGCAACGTCGCTGGGCTTGACGAGGAAGTACCGGATGCCGGCGGCGGGGTTCTCCACCACCAGTTTGCGGGTGGCGTTGTAGTCTTCGGGGCAGCCGTAGCCGATACCAGCCAGCAGGTCATAGACCTTGTCACCGAGACGGCCCTTCGGCAGAGCTACGTTCAGCATGGTCTTTTCGGTTTTCTGCTGCTGTACCGGCGGGAGCGGGGCGCTCAGGCGGTCCAGTTCGTCGAGATAGACCGCAAAGCCGATGGCCCCCGCGCCCGGGGTGAACTTCTGCATCAGCAGGTCATACCGCCCGCCCTTGAGCACCGGACGGGGAAGCGACTCCAGATAGCCCTGAAACACAAGGCCGTTGTAATATTCCATCTCACCAGCCAGCGTTATGTCCAGACGGATGCAGCCGCCTGCACCAGCCAGCTCTTCGGTGATGGCTTTCAGCTCGGCAGCGGCGGCTTCCATCCGCTCGTTCCGGCAGGCGGCTTCCACACGGGGAAGCACATCCTCACAGCTGCCGCAGAGGCTCATCAGCCCCGCCAGCGCGTCGGCACCGGCCTCATCCAGCCCGGCGTCGGATGCCGCCGCTTTCAGCTCGTGGAGGTTTTTCGCTTTCAGCTTTGCCAGCAGGGCGGCGCGGGAAGCTTCCGGCACGTCCAGCGCATCCAGCAGACCGAACAGGTAGCCCATGTGGCTCACTTCCAGCACCCACGGCTGGCCCAGCTGCTCGAGGGACTGTGCCGCCAGCGACACCGCCTGCCGCACCTGTCCTTCACCCACATCGCCCAGCATCTCAAGGCCCATCTGGCCGATCTCCTTGAAGGTGTGGCTTTCTGCCGAGGGGCGGTAGACGTTTTCGTGATAGTAGTAGCGCAGTGTCTCGCCCGGCGCGGGCTGCGCCGTCTTGGCAATGGAGAGGGTCACGTCAGGTTTCAGTGCCAGCAGCCGCCCGTCCAGATCGGTAAAGGTGATGACCTGCTCCGACGAGAGGAAGCTGCGGTTCTCCTGATACAGCCCGTACTCTTCGAACCGGCCCATGTGATATTTGCGGCAGCCCGCCGCCTCATACAGCGCCCGCAGCGCGAAAGAGGCCTGCTCCTTCGGCTGTAAGCAGGAGATGTCAAATTTCATACCTTTTCCCTCACTTTTCACCGGACGCTTGCCCGCCCCGGCCCCTGCGCCCCGCCTTTTCCCGGGCGCTTTTGTCTTATGATAAGGTTATTTTACTTTATCTAGATAAAGTTGTAAAGCGTGAAAGTGACCGTGTTTTCATTTTTATGATACGATTTTTCTGTGCGTTTGTACAGAAAGGCGAAATGATTTCACTCATCGAGGCATAAAAATAAACCGCCCTGTGCATCTCAGTACACAAGGCGGTTTACAAAATCTTTTTACTGCATATCAGGCTGGCAATTTATCTGCCAGCTCCTGCACCTCGGACAGCGGAAGGCTGGAAAACTTTGCGATTTGTTCCAGCGTCAGTCCTCCATCCGCAAGCATCTTCTGGGCCACCGCAACATTGGCCTTATGCGTTGCTTCTTTTGCAGATTCAAATGCAATTTCTTCAAACGCTCTGCACATCTGTGTACGGCCTCCTTCCGTTTCCTTCAAATAGCGGACTTCCTGCGCCAGAAGCGGGTTCAGAATATCCGCTGCATTGGTACAATTCATATCATGCATCAACCGTCCGACAGGGTGATTCAAATCGCGGAACTGTCCATTGACATACACGATATGTGCTCCATCGCCAAACAATGCATCGTCCAGCTCCGCAATCCGCCTTTCCACATGGTAAAGCGGCAGTCCTGCACCAAATCTATCGTGTTCTGTGATGAATATCACATAAGTATCTACCAGATCTTCAAAGTCTTTTCCTTTATCCAGCAGCGTCCTGTCCAGCATACTGCTGTGGAATCTTGCTCTGCGGACTCCCGCACCACGGTCTGCACGCTGAACTTCAATATCCATCACGCGGCCTTCGGCGTCCACTGCCCGAATGTCCAGCTTGATCGAGCGATTTGCTGCACTTTTATATTCCACCTGCGCCTCTGTCCGAAGAACGCGAATGTCATCCCTCTCCAGAACGGTATTCAGAATATATTCCACCGGAGCGATTTTTTCATCCAGCGCTTCGGAAAAGAAGTCATCATCCATCAGCCGCAGCCCGGCAAGAAGTTCCAGATAACGCTCCTGCTTATCCTTCTGCATCCTTCTCACCTCCGTGTTCCCTTTTCTATAAAATATCATATATACGCGCAAAAAGCAAGGCCCTGACGGTATGTTTCCACCGTCAGGGCCTTACCCTTTTTATTCAGTTTCAGCCCAGCAGTTCCAGCACGCCGCTCTTGGGACGTGCGCCGACGGCCTGACGAACCAGCTTACCGTTCTCGAACAGCAGCAGGGTGGGGATGCTCATGACGCCGAACTCGGCGGCCAGATCGGGCTGCTCGTCCACATTGACCTTGCCCACCTTGACGTCGGTGCGCTCCTCGGCCACCTCGTCCACGATGGGGCTCAACATCCGGCAGGGGCCGCACCAGGCGGCCCAGAAATCGAGCAGGACGGGCTGAGCGCTCTTCAGCACCTCGGTCTCAAAGTTTTCTTTCGTGATGGTGATGACTGCCATATCGTTTACCTCCATAAAGAGTGTTTTTTCATCTGACAGGGACAGTATACCCCAAACTCCGGCGTTTTTCCGTGAGCAAGTCACATAAAAAGCCCGGGGCAGGCATTTTCTGCTCCGGGCTCTGGAAATTATTTTGCGATTTCAGGCTCAGATGTCCTTCAGGGCGTTCTTGCCGGCGACGTAGCCGTAGTACATGGCCATGGAGTGGCTGACGCCCTTCAGGCCGATGGGGTACTCGGTGGCAAAGCGGTTGCCCTGGATGTTGCCGGCGACGTACAGGCCGGGGATGACATTGCGGTCAGCGTCGAAGGTGTGGCAGTCCTCGTCGCTCTCGAGGCCTCCGATGCAGACCAGCAGCAGAGCAGTGGTGAACTTGTCGGCGTAGAAGGGGCCGTTCTCGACTGCCCACATACGGGAAGCGGGCTTGTGGAAGTCCTCATCGTAACCGGCCTTGGCCAACTCGTTGTAGCGCTGGATGGAGTCCAGAGCGGTCTGCTGGGCGGCAGTATCGTCCGGGTAGATCTTTGCCACCAGCTCTTCCAGCGTGTCGGCCTTCACAGCGCGGCCATCGGCCACAGCAGCTTCCAGCTGATAGGGGCTCTTGTAGTTGCGGTAGGTGGTGTTGTTCTTGGGGCCTTCGTCCTCGCTGGCGTAGTCCTCATAGTAGCAGGCACCGCCGTGGGCTGCGGGCATATAGGGCAGCTGCTCAGGCCAGTTGGAGTCGAAGATCTGCCAGCTCTCGCGGTTCTTCTGCAGCTCGATCTGGTTTTCCAGCTGCTGGCCGGGCAGGTCCTCGTTCATGAAGCGCTTGCCGTTGAGGTCGAGGTTCAGGAAGCCTGCATTGCCCATGACGCCCACGCCGGCGAGGTCGGCGCCGCCGCCCATGTGGTGGATCATCGGGGCGTGGCTCTGCTGCACCTGAGCGCCGGCCCACATACCCAGCTGGATGCCGTCGCCCTGGTTGGTGAAGTTGCCCTCCACATCCACATTGGTGAACAGACACTGGATGTTGTTCTCAATGACCTCGGGGCAGAAGTGCTTGAGCATCTTGGTGTTCTGGGAGTAGTCGCCAGTGGAGAGGATGACGCCCTTGGAGGCGTTGCACTTGATGTACTCGCCGGTAGCGGCATCGCGGGCGTAGAGGCCCACGCAGCGGCCATTATCCATGATGAGCTTCTCGACGAAGCAGCCGTAGAAGGTCTGGACATTGCCGGTGTCGATGGCTTTCTGCATATTGGCCTCGACGGTGACGTGCTGGTCGGGCTTGAACTCAACGGAAGTGGGGTAGCAGGGGAAGCGCTCCTGCTTCCAGTCGTAGTGCTCGGGCAGCGGGTAGAAGATGGGGATGATGAAATTGTCCGCGCTCTCGTCGGGAATAGCGCTGCGGGTGGTCTCGGCGTAGTACAGGTCGGGGTTTGCCTCCACCCACCAGTCGAAGGCGTCGCCGATGTTGTGGGCCCACTTGCTCATGATGCTGCGCTTGCAGCGGTAGGTGCTCTCCACCATGTGGGAGTCGATGATGTCGTCGATCTGCTCACGGGTCCAGGTGTCGCGGCCCCACTTGGCCTGCACCTTGCCGTTGATGACGGCGTACTCGCCGCTGCGGCACTGGGGGCCGTCGGCCTTCTCGAAAGCAGCCACCAGACCGCCGTCCTCAGCGACGCTGCGGCAGGCGGCAACGCCTGCGATGCCGCAGCCCACGACTGCCACATCCACGTCAACGGTCTTGGCGACCTTGCTCTCGTCGATCTCCGGCTCGGTACCCAGCCAGTCCTCATCGGAGGAAGATGCAGCAGTGTCGCCGCCTGCGGTGTGGACGCCCATTGCCTGCTCGATGCAGCTTGCGGCGGCCTTCTTGACGGCGTTGGTGGTGATGGTAGCGCCGGAGATGTTGTCGATCTCGGTGCTCTGAGCGGCCATCAGGGCGTCCTTCAGGGTGGGGGCTGCCACGCCGCCGATGCTCTCGGTCTCGTTGGAGGCGTCAATGACCACGTCGGTGATGGCGGTCTCGCTGAAGGTCATGGTGACCTTCACCTCACCGATGCCGGTGGCGGTGCCGGTGTAAGTGCCGGGGGTGTAGATGGCCTCGCCGGTGGCGGCGGTGCTGCTGGAAGAGCCTGCGTTGCAGGCGGCCAGTGCGCTGGCGGTAACGCCGCTCATAGCGGCAGCGGCGGCAACTTTCAGGAAGCCTTTACGAGAGATCTTTTTCATCTGGAATGCTCCTTACTCTTTCTTCTTTCGACGTTTTCAGGTAGAAAATCGTTCTTCCGAAAGATAGTATAAAATATAACGAAGTAAAAGGGAATTAAAAAATCTTAAGCATCCTGATAAAAAAGCTTTATAAGTGTCCTATTTCCTGCTATACTGAGGCTGTACGGATGTCCCGCCGCCGGAAAGGAGTTTTTTGTCATGAACGAGCACCAGCTTCTCTGCTTTCTCACCGTGAGCCGGACGCTGAATTTCTCCGCCGCCGCGCGGGAACTCTACTGCACCCAGCCCGCCCTGAGCTACCAGATACGCAGCCTCGAAAAGGAGCTGGATGCCGCACTGTTCCGCCGCACGACGACGCAGGTGGCCCTCACCGAGGCAGGCCGCGCCCTGCTGCCCCATGCGGAAGACATCTACCGCGGCATCCTCAACGCCCGCACGGCGCTGAAAGGCTTCGGCACCCACCACACCCTGACTTTCCGCCTGCCGCCGGTGCTTTTGCAGCGGGACCCCATCTACCCCATCCTGATGGCGAGGCTCCACGCCGCGCTGCCGGGCTATGAGTTCAAAGTGGACACCACGCCTGTCCCCTCCAGCTACCACCACATGCTCTGCACCGAGGCAGACGCGGCGCTCTACCTTCCCTTCGGCCCGCTGCCGCCAGAGATACGCTGTGAGACCATCATCGGCAACCGGTTTTACCTCATCGCCGCGCCGGAGCACCCATTCTCCGGCCAAAGCAGCGTCGAGCTTTCTGACCTTGCCGGACAGCAGATATTTTACGAGCCCCTCTATCAGGATATGGTGGATTTCGCCCAGAAGCAGCCGGGGATGCCCTATTCCACACCGGTCTGGCGGATGGTGGAAAACTACGAGTCGGTCTACACCGAGCTTCTGGCCGGGCGGGGGATGTTCCTCTGCCCGATGATATACCCGGCTTTCCCTGCCGGGTGGCACATCCCGCTGCATCTGTCCATCCCGGACACCCGCCTGCTGACCCTGCGGGATGACCCCCGCCCCGAGATATGCACCCTGCGCAAAGTCTTCGCTGAGGTGTACGCCGAGAGGGAAAAGCTGATAAAAGCTCTGTGAGATGCAAAAACGCCGCCGTGCAATGCACAGCGGCGTTCGTTATTTCAGAGAAAGAGCTTACTTGCCCAGCATTTCCTTTGCTGTCTTGCAGATGGTGGCAGCGTCCAGACCATACTCCTTCAGCAGGTCCCAGGCAGGGCCAGAGCAGCCGAACTTGTCCTGCACGCCGACGCGGCGGACAGGGGTCGGCAGCTTCTCGCTGAGCAGGGAACAGACAGCCTCGCCCAGACCGCCGATGACGTTGTGCTCCTCGGCGGTGACGATCTTGCCGCACTCCCTGGCAGCCTTGAGGATGATGTCCTCATCCAGAGGCTTGATGGTGTGGATGTTGATGACGCGGGCGTGGATGCCCTCGGCGGCCAGGGTCTCGGCGGCCTTGCGGGCCTCGTTGACCATCAGGCCGGTAGCCACGATGGCGATGTCATTGCCCTCGGTGAGCTGCTCGCCCTTGCCGATCTCGAAGTGATAGTTGGCCTCGTCGTGGAACACGGGAACAGCCAGACGGCCAAAGCGAAGGTAGACAGGCCCCTGCATCTCGTAGGCGGCGCGGACAGCAGCGCGTGCTTCCACGTCGTCGGCGGGGCAGATGATGGTCATGCCGGGCAGGCTGCGCATGAGGGCGAAGTCCTCGCAGCACTGGTGAGAAGCGCCGTCCTCACCGACGGAGATACCGCCGTGGGTAGCGCCGATCTTCACGTTCAGGTGGGGGTAGGCCACGGAGTTGCGGATCTGCTCAAAGGCACGGCCCGCAGCGAACATTGCAAAGCTGGACACGAAGGGAACATAGCCCATGGTGGACAGGCCGGCGGCGACGCCCATCATGTTGGCCTCGGCGATACCGCAGTCAAAGTGGCGGTCCGGGTGAGCCTTGCGGAACATACCGGTCTTGGTAGCGGCAGCGAGGTCGGCGTCCAGGACCACCAGGTCGTCGTGGCCCTCAGCGGCCAGTGCTTTCAGAGTATTGCCGTAGCTCTCGCGGGTAGCGATCATTTTTACATCTGCCATCTTACTTCTCCTCCTGTTCCAGCGCGGCGTAGGCTGCGTTCAGCTCCTGCATGGCCACAGCGTACTCCTCGTCGTTGGGGCCTTTGCCGTGCCAATCCACAGAGTTGGTCATAAAGGAGACGCCAGTACCCTTGACGGTGTCCAGAATGATGCAGGTGGGCTTGTCGTTCTCGGCGTGGAACGCCTTGATGGCAGACTCGATCTGGTCGTAGTCGTGGCCGTTGATGGTCAGGACGTTGAAGTTGAACGCCTTGAGCTTTTCTTCCAGCGGGGCGCTGTTCATGACCGTCTCGGTGGTGCCGTCGATCTGGAGGTGGTTGCGGTCCAGCATGACGCAGAGGTTGGAGAGTTTATAGTGGGCGGCAAACATGAAAGCCTCCCAGCACTCGCCCTCTTCCACCTCACCGTCACCGAGGATGGTGTAGACATTGATGGGCTTGCCGCTGTGCTTTGCGCCCAGAGCCATGCCGCAGGCGGCAGACACGCCCTGACCCAGACTGCCGGTGGACATATCCACGCCCGGAGTCTCATTCATGTTGGGGTGGCCCTGCAGGTAGCTGCCGATCTTGCGCAGGGTCTTGAGGTCTTCCACCGGGAAGAACCCGCGCTCGGCCAGCGTAGCGTAAAGTGCCGGAGCTGCATGGCCCTTGGACAGCACGAAGCGGTCGCGGTCCGGTTTTTTCGGCTCCTTGGGGTCGATATTCATATCCACGAAGTAGAGGTAAGACAGCACCTCGGCGATGTCCAGACTGCCGCCCGGATGGCCGCACTTGGCGCTGTGAGTTCCCTCGATCACGCCCATGCGGATGTGACAGGCGTGCTTGGCAAGGGTAAGCTTTTCTGCATTTGTCATGATGGTCCTCCCGTATGAACCTCAGAAGTTGCAAGTATACAGCCGCGCAAGGCACAGCTCCCGCCGCCCCATTGCGCTATAATTCAAGTTTATATTATCTATTCTGTGCAAAAAGGTCAAGCTTCTTTCAGCAAAATGTACACAGGCGGTCAAAAACTGCTCCAAACGCTTTCTTTTTTGGTCAATTTGCAGCCTGTCCGGGGGCTGTCTTGACAAATCCTGCGGCACTCTGCTATAATTTTCACGATTTCCGGCAGGAAGCCGGGCCTGCGGGCCGAAGCCCGCCTTACACTATTTTCAGCCGCCGCATTTTTGAAACAGACGCCATGAAGGGGTCTGCCGTTGGCTTGCAAGCCGACTGGCAGGCCCCTTTTTTGTTTTTCTGCGGCGCAGTCACAGGAGGAAACAGATGAAAACCAAAAACTCTTCTCCGGCCCGCAATGTCGTGCTGGCCGCACTCTTTCTGGCGCTGGCCTTCGTGCTGCCCATGGTGACGGGCCATCTGCCGCAGGTAGGCAATATGCTCTGCCCGATGCATTTCCCCATCCTGCTCTGCGGCTTCGTGCTGGGCGGACCTTGGGGTCTGGCTGTGGGCTTCGCGGCCCCGCTGCTCCGCTCGGTGCTCTTCGGGATGCCCCCGATGTTCCCCATCGCCATTTCGATGGCTTTTGAGCTGGCAGCTTACGGTGCTGTGTCCGGCTGGCTCTACCGCCGGGTGAAGCACACCCTGCCCATGACCTACGCCACCCTCGCGGCGGCCATGGCAGCTGGCCGCCTCGTCTGGGGCGCGGTCCGCTTCGTGCTGGCGGGCCTGTCCGGCTCGAGCTTCCCGTTCTCGGCCTTCCTGTCAGGTGCGCTCTTCACCGCTGTGCCGGGCATCATCGCACAGCTGGTGCTCATCCCCCTCATCATCACCGCTCTGCAGAAAGCCAAGGTGCTGGAGTAACAGGTTCTCGCTGCCTTTATCGCAAGTCAAGAAATTGGTGCAGCATCCAAACAACATCTTTTCGATATGCAATTCAACGCTGTTGCTGTTGCATTAAAAAGTTGAATTGCTGTCATCAAGCCTCTCAGTCGAGCTTACGCTCGCCAGTTCCCCTGATAGGGGGAGCCTCTGGCAAAAAGAGAAAGTTTTTCTCTCTGTCAAAGCCTCTCCTCCGTAGGAGAGGTGGCATTGCGAAGCCATGACGGAGAGGTTTTTCGTTTGCTTTCTCCCTGACGTATTTCGGCGTTTCTTCCAAAAAAATCCTAAAAAGTTTATTTCAAACGCCGAAATTGCCCGCGATCTTCAATTAAATCTTGTAAAGTTGCAGGAATCATGTAAACTAGAATACAACATTGTGTCGCAACCGCAACGGGGAGATTGCGCTTTCCGGCAGGGCGGCAGGAAAAGGAGAGTTTCTATGAGAAACGCAAAGCAAAGCATCCGGCGCACCGTGGCCGGACTGCTGGCAGGCGCGATGCTTCTGGGCATGACACCGCTGGCCGCGTTTGCGGAGGGGTCTTCCTCCGCATCGGGCGACTGGCAGTTCAAAGCCTTCGGCACCTCCACTGCAGCAGGAGTCAACACCATCGCAGATGGCGCGGACATCAACGGCAAGGTCACCCTCAACTCCTGCACCATCAAAGATGATGGCACCATCGACAAGAAGGGCGGCAAGTTCGTCGCGGACTCCCCGGCAGACGGCCTGTCCTTCTACTACACCACCATCGACCCGACCACCCAGAACTTCTATCTGCAGGCCGATGTCACCATCGATTATGTGAACCCGGCTCCGGACGGTCAGGAGGGATTTGCCCTCATGGTGCGCGACAGCATCAGCGGCTCCGGCAGCTATTTCTCGAATCAAATTTCTGTCGTCGGCACCAAGCTCCCTCTGGACGGTGTTGAGATCAAAGACGCTGTGGGCGTCCGCAGCTACACCGGCATCATCTCCAACGAGACGGCTGCTTCCAACGACGTCAAGTCGAATCGTGCGGCGTTCAGCTCGCAGGCCATCAAGCAGGGCGACACCTACCGTGTGAGCCTTGCCAAGACCAGCAACAGCTACGTCGCCACCCAGTACGCCATCAACGCCGACGGCTCGACCGGCGACGTCGTCGGCTCTTCGACCTTGTACATCTCGGCGAAGGACAGCACCGCTTCCAGCGTCTCCAAGTACGCAGAGCTGGACGACCCCATGACCGTGCAGGAAGCCAACAAAGCTTATCTGGGCTTTGCGGCGGCGCGCGGCATGAACGTGACCTTCTCCAACATCACCTACACCACGAGCACGTGGAACGCTTCCGAGTGGACGCTCCAGCCTACCAGCTATGTTGCCCCCGTTTACCAGATCACCAGCCCTGCCACCTGCACCGGTGACAGCTATGAACTGGTGTTCAAGGCCAACGCCGACGGCAAAGCGACCGTCTCCGCAAACGGTGTGGTCGTGGACAAAAATGTGGACATCAAGGCAGGTGAGCCCTTCTCCAAGAGCTACGCCGTGACCGGCGATACCACCTTTAAGGTCAAGTTCACCCCGGACAAAAACTACGCCATCAGCGCGTACGAAAAGCTGAGCAGCTACGATTCCGCTGCTATCGAGAAGAAGGTTTCGCTCCGTACTCTGGGCGCGAACGGCATCATCGTCGTCACCCCGGACGGCAGCGCAGCTAACAATGGCACCCGTGCGGAAGACGCAGTTGACATTCAGACCGCGCTGAACTACGCCGCAGCAGGCCAGACCATCCAGCTGGAAAGCGGCACCTACCATCTGACCGGTGAGCTGAAAGTCGAGCGCGGCCGCGACGGCACCGCAGAAGCTCCCATAACCATGACGACTGCTGACGGCAAGTACGCAACGCTGGACTTCGGCGGCGTCGGCACTGGTTTCAGTGTCTGGGGCAATTACTGGAACATCAGCAAGATCAACATCACCAACACCGCAGACGGCGCGAAGGGTATGCAGCTGGCTGGCAGCTACTGCGTCCTCGAGCAGATGAATTTCTACAACAACGGCAACACCGGCCTGCAGGTCTCCGGCCTGTCCACTGATAACAAGGCTCTGTGGCCCAGCCACAACACCATCAAGAACTGCACCTCCATGAACAACGCAGACCGCGCGATGGAAGACGCCGACGGCTTTGCCGCCAAACTGACCACCGGCGAGGGCAACGTCTTCGACGGCTGCATCGCTGCTTACAACGCCGATGACGGCTGGGATCTCTTCGCAAAGGCTGCAACCGGTTCCATCGGCGCGGTCACCATCCAGAACTGCGTCGCCTACAAGAACGGTTATCTGATGCTGGCTGCAGAGCCGGTCAAGAAGCAGTCGCTCCAGTTCCCGACCGTCACCTGTGACGACGACGGCAACCTGAGCTTCAGCAATGTTGCTGTCACCATCGCGGCAGGCAACGGCAACGGCTTCAAGATGGGCGGCACCAATCTGCCCGGCAACCACAAGCTCCTCAACTCCATCTCCTACGACAACGCCGCCAAGGGCATCGACTCCAACTCCTGCCCGGACGTCAAGGTCTACAGCTCCACTTCCTACAACAACGAGGGCTATAACGTCGCGCTCTACACCGGCAACAAGTCCGCTGTGACCGACTATGCCGCCGACGGTGTCATCTCCTTCCGCAAGGGTACCGACGGCAAGGAGCAGCTGGCCCTCCAGAGCCAGAGCAGCACCGCTGTCTACGGCCCGAACAACTTCTACTGGGATTCCGAAACCCAGACCAGCCACAACAAATCCACCAACACCGTCACGGTGAAGGAGAGCTGGTTTGAGAGCCTCGACACCTCCGTTGCTCCGACCCGGAACGCAGACGGCAGCATCAATATGCACGGCCTGCTCCTGCTGACCGCTGAGGGTCTGGCCGCCACCGATGCAGGCGCACGCGGTTCCGCATGGGGTCAGCCCGAGGCGGCCAAGGCGACCATCTGGGTCGTCGGCGGCTCCACCGTTTCCGCTTTCGACGACAGCTATTATCTGCCGCGTGAAGGCTACGGTGAGGAGATTGCGAACTACTTCAACGCAGATGTCTACAATCTGGCTGTCTCCGGTGCGTCCAGCAAGGACTTTACCGGCATGAGCAGCTACAATACCCTGATGAACGGTTCCGATACCGTTCCGGCTCTGGGCGACGCTTCCGGCGACAAGTTCCTCATCATCGGCTTCGGCCACAATGACGAGAAGACCGAGCCTGCCCGTTACACCAACCCCAACGGCGACTACAAAACCGAAGGCTCCTTTGCCAACAGCCTCTATGTCAACTACATCCAGCCTGCTCTGGAGCGCGGTGTCATCCCGGTCGTCTGCACGCCTATTGCGCGCCTGACGAACGAGAACACCAAGGCCAGCTACGACAGTGCTTCCGGCCACAAGACCCAGACCGTCACCATTGGCGACACCGTCTATGAGGGCGGCTATTACGCACAGGCCATCCGTGATATGTGCAGCGAGCTGCACCTCATCTGCGTGGATCTGACCGATGCCACCATCAACGAGAACATCACGATGGGCAAAAAGGCTCAGTACCCCCACAGCTTTACCGGCGCAAAAGAAGGCAAAAAGGGCAATCTGGTTCCCACCGGTCTTGACTTGACCCACACCAACAGCTATGGTGCAAAGCTGAACGCATGGCTCATCGACCAGCTCACCATCGACACGCCGCTGGGCGCGTACAGCAAACACAAGGAAAAGCCCACCTACAAGCAGTTCTACGGCGATGCCGCAAACCCGGATTACGTTCCTTCCAGCTATGTCTCTCCCACCGAGAACAGCACGCTCTGGCCGGCCTTTACCGACGCCAACGGCACCGTCTGGAATGGTTCCGTCTTCGGCAATGTCGGCGGCAATGATAAAATCTCCGGCGGCGATTTCACCGCAACAGTTGACGGCCAAAACATCACCCTCGGCGTCACCAACAACCGCGGTAAGATCGCGTCCACGGTGGACGGCCTGATGATGTACTACGTCAAGCTGCCTGCAGGCACCAACTTCACTCTGACCGCAAAGGCCACCGTCAACTCACTGGCAAAAAACAATCAGGTCTCCTTCGGCCTGATGGCCCGTGATGAGATGTATGTTGATACCAGCATCTCCGACCCCATCGGCGATTATGTCGCCGTCGGCACCCGGAATCAGGGTGCGATCAACTGCTTCGGCCGCAAGAGCGGTGAGTTGTACGACGGCCCGGCTGCGACTGTCAAGTACGGTGCAGGCGACACCGTTGACCTGAAGCTCATCGGCACGGCAGACGGTTTCACTCTGATCTACGGCGACAACGAGACGGCTTCCACAGGCTTCGACTACGCACTGACCGCCATTGATTCCGATTACATCTATGTCGGCTTCTATGTGGCACGCAATGCAAATGTCACCTTCAGCGATATCCAGCTGACGACCAACGGCGTTTTCTCCGCTTCCGGCTCCGGCCTGAAAGCGGTATGGAACAAGGTCAAGGACCTTTTCCCGTTCTAAGCTTCGCCTGATTTTCGGGTTCTTCTTCTGATCCCTTACACACGCAAAAAAGACCAGCGTTGCGGATGCAATGCTGGTCTTTTTTCAGGGCTTTCGCTCTGCGTTATGAACATACACGAAGAAAGAAGGAAGGCAATTACTTCAGGAAGTCCGGCAGGGGCTTGCCCTGCTTGAGCCACTGATGATACTCGGCGGTCGCGGCGAACTCCACGTCGCCGGCGGAGTTCAGCGCAGTCTCCACAGAGTCCTGGATCACGCCGATGATGAAGCCGACACCGACCATCTGCATGGCCACATCGTTGGAGATGCCAAAGAGGGAGCAGGCCATGGGGATGAGCAGCAGAGAGCCGCCGGCCACGCCGGAAGCGCCGCAGGCACCCAGAGCGGACATGGCGCTCAGGACGACGGCGGCGGACAGGGTCACGGGGATGCCCAGCGTGTTGGCCGCAGCCAGCGTCATGATGGTGATGGTGATAGCCGCACCATCCATATTGATGGTAGCGCCCAGAGGGATGGAGACGGAATACATATCCTTATCGAGGCCCAGCTTCTCGCACAGGGCCATGTTGACGGGGATGTTGGCCGCAGAGCTGCGGGTGAAGAAAGCGGTCAGGCCGGACTCCTTCAGGCAGCGGAACACCAGCGGATACGGGTTGCAGCGCAGATAGATGAACATGATAAAGGGCGAAACGATGAACGCCATGAAGAGCATGGTACCCACCAGCAGGGCCAGCAGCTTGCCGTACTGGGTAAAGATGGCCAGACCGTTACCGGCCACGTTGGTGTACACCAGACCCATGATGCCGAAGGGAGCCAGATTGATGATCCAGCGCACCACCTGCGACACAGCGTCGGCGGTATCGGCAAGGAACTTCTTGGTGGTGTCAGAGCCGATGTTCTTCATGGCAAGGCCGAACATGCAGGCCCAGAACAGGATGCCGATGTAGTTGCCGCTCATCAGAGAACTGACAGGGTTGGCGACGAAGTTGGTGAGCAGGGTGCTCAGCACCTCGCCCAGACCCTGCGGCACCACGTCCGACTGAGCAGCGTCTGCCAGAACGACCGACACAGGGAACATGAAGCTGGTGATCGAAGCGATCGCAGCCGCAAGGAAGGTGGTGAGCATGTACAGCCAGATGACCGTACCGAAGCGGCGGTCCAGCTTGGAGCTGCCCTGTGCCAGCGCGCTCGCCACGATGACGAACACCAGCACCGGAGCGATGCCCTTCAGTGCGCCGACGAACAGACTGCCCAGCTCGCCGACCCAGCCTGCACCCGGCACCGCAAGCGCCAGCACCGCGCCGATGACCAGACCGACGACGATGCGAAGGATGAGGCTGACCTCATTGTACTTCTTCGCAATGGCTTTTGCACCATTCATCATATAAAACACTCCTCTGTATTTGTGCGTCCTCGACGCACACTTTTCCTGTCTCTTACCCAAAGACAGTTGTTATTATAGCACACACGGAAGAAAAGTCAAAGGTTTTCAGTGAATTTTTCGGGCTGTTTCGGCAGATTTTTTGTTTTCAGCCTTCCTCCGCGCCGCCTTATGTGTGCGTCGTAGAAATACATAACTAAAATATTTCACCGCCTAGGGCAGAAAAATCCCCCGGCAGAGTTTGTCTGCCGGGGTAGTCATTCTTATTTATTTTTTCTGATTTTTCAGTCGTCCAGATAGGTCACTTTGCCGGGGACGAAACCCTGGATGCCCATGCCGGGTGCATCCGAGACTGTGATATTCTTCTCGTCGAAGACCGCGCCGCCGAGGATGTGGTCCTCGCTGCAGAGCACCGGGCCGTCCAAGTCCACTTTGGTGATGATCTTCTTGGCGCAGGCCAGCTCCACGGCTGCGTTGACCGAGATCTTGGCTTCCAGCATACAGCCGATCATGCACTCCACGCCGTAGACCTCTGCCGCCGAGGCAATGCGGAGGGCGTTGGTGATGCCGCCGCACTTCATCAGCTTGATGTTCACAAAGTCGGCTGCGCCGGTCTGCATGATGCGCAGGGCGTCCGCCGGGCTGAACACGCTCTCATCGGCCAGTACCGGCACGCTGGCATGGCGGGTGACGTACTGCATCCCCTCGAGGTCAGCTGCAGGCACAGGCTGCTCGACGAACTCGATGTCCAGGCCCTTCTCCTGCATCTGGTCGAGGATGCGGACAGCCTGCTTTGCATTCCACGCCTGATTGGCGTCGATGCGGAGCTTGACGTCCTTTCCCACGGCCTCGCGGACGGCGGCCAGACGGGCCACGTCCAGCTCCGGGTCGATGCCCACCTTGACCTTCAGGCAGTCATAACCGCGCTGGATGGCGGTGCGGGCGTCCCGGGCCATCTCCTCGGGCGGGTTGACGCTGATGGTGATGTCCGTCACGATATTGCTGCGCGCGCCGCCCAGCATCCGGTAGACCGGGGCGCTGTACTTCTGGCCCAGCAGGTCCCACAGGGCCATATCCACGGCAGCCTTGGCGCTGGTGTTGTGGACGAGGGCCTTCTGCACGGCGGCGGTCAGATCCTCGAACTCGTCGAGGTCGCGGCCCAGGATGGCCGGGGCGATGTGGTCGCGGATGGCGCCGATGATGGCACCGGTGGTGTCGCCGGTGATGACGCCGGTGGGAGGTGCCTCACCGTAGCCCACCGCGCCGGTGTCGGTGTGCAGCTCAACGATGACGTCCTCCACGCTGCTCACGGTGCGCAGCGCTGTCTTGAAGGGGACGCGGAGCGGGGTCGAGATACGGCCCAGCTTTACCTGTGTGATCTTCATGCCAGTCCCTCCTTATTCTTCCTGCATGTGTACGGTGGCCGACAGCTTCTGATAGGCGACGCGGGGCGTGCCGTCTTCCACATGGATGATGCCGCAGCGGGCAAAACCGTTCTTCTCGAGAAGATGCTGCATGATCTTGTTGTCGGCGTGGGTGTCGGCCCGCAGGCTCTCACAGTGCTCGAGGCACCATGCGATGACCTCAGACGCCACGCCCCTGCGGTCACCCGCCGAGGCCAGCCGGTGGATGGTGCCGTAAGGCACCTCATCGTTGAGCCACTGGCCGTCTTCGATTTTCGCGTAGGTGGGGTCCGGCCCGAGGATGAAGGCAAACACCGCCTCGAGACAGCCGTTCACCGTATAGACGAACAGCCGGTTGGAGTCGATGTCTTCTTCCAGCATCTCCTGCGGCGGATAGCTGTCGCCCCACTGGGTCGGGTTGCCCGAATCCGCCATTGCTTTCCGGGCATGGGCATAGATCTCTAAAATTTGCTCCAAATCAGAGCGCCGTGCTCCACGAAACATTCCGTTTCCACCTTCTCTTTCCGTGCGCCGCAGCGCACTCCCGCATTTTTGCAGGTCTGGTTTTTATTGTAACACACTCTGCATCGTTTTTCCATCTTAAGACATCAAAAGACGTCCCGCCGACACGGGACGTCTTTTTTCGCAGTGTGTTCAAAGGTCAGGCCGGTGTGCGGGTGCGGGCCGCGCGGCTCTGACGGTACTCACGGGGGCTCTGGCCGTACCGCTCGTGGAACAGGCGGTAGAAATAGCTGGTGTTCTCGTAGCCGACGTAGGTGATGATCTGCTGGATGTTCCAGTCGCTGCGGCGCAGCAGGCGGGCGGCAGTCTCCATCCGGTGCTTCTGGAGCAGTTCCTTATAAGTACGGCCTGTCTGCGCCCGGACACACTCGCTGACATAGGCCAGGGAGACGCCGTAACTGCGGGCCACATTGGAGAGGCTGGCCTCACGGTAATTCTTGGTGATCTCATCCAAAGCCGCCTGCACCAGCTCTTCGCGGCTGACGGCCGCGCCGTAGGCTTCCAGCGGGAATTTCTTGATGCTCATAGGTATCCTCCGTTGCGGCGCAGCCGGGGACATGGGGGATGTCGGAGCCGGGCCGCGCTCAGGTCTCATAAGCGTCCCTCTGTTGGGAGGCTTCTGCTTATAATACGGCGCAGCCGGGCCGGAAATTGCATAAGACAAGAAAAAACTCCAAAATTTTTCAGACGGGGTTTCGACAAAGCAAAAGCTGCCGCCCGCCTCGGGCAGCAGCTTTTCAGGAAAAGAAAAAGAAGAAAACAGAACTCAGAACATCTTCTCGTGGTGATACCGGCCCATGCGCAGGAACTCCACCCACTCGGCGATGTTCACGGCGTGGTCGCCGATGCGCTCGAGGTACTTGATGACCATCAGCACATCCAGCGCGGCGTCCACTTTGCCGGGGTCGGCGGCGATCTCCGCCGCCAGCATCCGCTTGATGCTGTTGAAGTCGTAGTCCACCGCGTCGTCGGCGTCGATGACGGCTTTTGCCGCCGCCTCATCTTCTGCCGCAAAGGCGCTCATGGCGTCCTGCAGCATCTTGTGGGCTTTACGGCCCATCTCAATGCTCCTGCTCACGGCGGGGTCGCCCGCCTTGCGGACACCGGCCAGATGGGGGACGATCTCCGCGATGTCGGCGGCATGGTCACCGATGCGCTCCACGTCTGTCACCACTTTCATGGCAGCAGAGATAAAGCGCAGATCACTTGCCACCGGCTGCTGACGCAGCAGCAGGGTCATGCAGCGGTGCTCGATGTCCCGCTCCATCCGGTTGACCTCGGTGTCGCCCTTGATGATGCCCTTTGCTTCCTCGGCGTCCGCCGTGCAGAGGGCTTCCAGCGCATCTTCCACCGCGTCGGCAGAGAGCTGGCTCATCTTGGCCAGCGATCCCTTCAGGGCCGCGAGGTCGGCTTCGTACTGTGTGCGTGTGCTCATATCGCAAACCCTCCTTTTTAACCGAAGCGGCCCGAGATATAGTCCTCGGTGCGCTTATCCTTCGGGGTGCTGAAAATTTCGCTCGTGGGGCCGCACTCCACCAGCTCACCCAGCAGGAAGAATGCCGTGCGGTCGCTGATACGGGCCGCCTGCTGCATGTTGTGGGTGACGATGACGACGGTGTAGTTCTTTTTCAGCTCGCTCATCAGCTCTTCCACCTTCATGGTGGAGCCGGGATCGAGGGCGCTGGTGGGCTCGTCCATCAGCAGGACTTCGGGCTTGACAGCCAGAGCCCGGGCGATGCACAGGCGCTGCTGCTGGCCGCCGGAGAGGCCCAGCGCGCTCTTTTTCAGGCGGTCTTTCACCTCGTCCCAGAGGGCAGCGTCCCGCAGGGAGCTTTCCACCAGCTCATCCAGCTCCGCCTTATTGCGGACGCCGTGGAGCTTGGGGCCGTAAGTAATATTGTCGTAGATGCTCATGGGGAAGGGGTTCGCCTTCTGGAAGACCATGCCCACGCGGCGGCGCAGGTCGGTCAGCTGCATCTCCTTTGAGAAAATATCCTCGCCCCGGAGCCGGACGTCGCCCTCGATGCGGACGTTCGGCACAAGGTCGTTCATCCGGTTCAGGGTCTTGAGGAAGGTGGATTTGCCGCAGCCCGAGGGGCCGATGAGGGCAGTGATCTCCTGTTCGCCCACGTCCAGCGAGATGCCCTTGAGGGCCTTGAAGTCGCCGTACCAGAGGTTCAGATTTTTTGCCGAGATGACCGGCATATTGTTGTCCATAAAATACCCCTTACTGTTTCTGTTTGAGCTTTGTTTTTGCCAGACGAGCTGCGAGGTCGATGAGAAGCACCAGAACCAGCAGCACTGCGCCGATGCCCCAGGCGGAGGCGAAGTCGCCGTCCTCGAAGGCCCGCAGATAGAGCAGGACGGAGAGGGTCGCGCCGTTGGATGTGTAAGCCTTGGCGATGCTGCCTGCAATAACTTCCGCCGCACCGGCGGTGAAGAGCAGGGCCGCGCTCTCACCCACGATACGGCCCACGGCCAGGATGCAGCCGGTGACGATGCCGTCGATGCTGCAGGGCAGCACGATGGTGCGGATGATGTGCCACTTGCCCGCGCCGAGGCCCAGAGCGCCCTCCCGGTAGCCCTGCGGCACCGTTTTGAGGGACTCCTGCGTGGTGCGGATGATGGTGGGCAGGTTCATGACCACCAGCGTCAGGCTGCCGGAGAGCAGGCAGGTCTTAAAGCCCATTGTCTGGGCGAAGACCAGCATACCCACGAGGCCGTAGATGATGCTGGGGATTCCCGCCAGCGTCTCATTCGTGAACTCGATGACCTCAATGAGCTTCCGGTTGGAGGCGTACTCCGTGAGGTAAACTGCCGCGCCCACGCCCAGCGGAAGGACGATGAGCAGGGTGAGCAGGATGACATATAACGTGTTGAGGATAGCGGGCAGGATGCCGTCAGTGCCTTTCAGGACGCTGGCGGTGGTGGAAAGGAATTCCCAGCTGATGTGGGGGATGCCCCGCACCAGTACCAGCCCGATAACGCCCACCGTGAGGGCGATGACCAGCACTGCCGCTGCCCAGACCACAGCGGTCATGATGACGTTCCATGCGCGGCGGGAGGGGGAGAATTCACTTTTCATCCTTGTTTCCTCCCTTCAGCACAGCGTTGAGCAGCACATTGATGACCATGATGAAGACGAACAGCACCAGCGCGATGCTGAACAGCGCCTGCTTCTGCAGGCCGCTGGCGTAGCTCATCTCCTTGGCGATGGCCGTGGTCAGGAAGGTGACGCTGCGGAAGAGGCTGTCCGGCATATTGGGGCTGTTGCCCGCCACCATCATGACGGCCATTGCCTCGCCGATGGCGCGGCCAATGCCCAGAACGATACCGGCTGCAATGCCGCTCCTGGCCGCCGGGATGCTGATCTTGAACCACGTTTCCGTATCGGTCGCACCCAGTGCCAGACTGCCCTGCTCATACTCGGGCGGCACGGCGTTGAGGGCCGTCACCGACACGGACACGATGCTGGGCAGGATCATGACGGACAGCACCACGATGGCCGACAGCAGGCAGGCGCCCGACGCCTTGCCAAAGACTTTCGCCACCGCAGGCACCAGCACCTGCATACCCAGCAGACCGAACACCACGCTGGGGATGCCGCTCAGCAGCTCCACCGCCGTGACGACCACATTGCGCACGCCGGGAGCTGCCGCTTTCGAGAGGAACACTGCTGTCAGCAGGCCCACCGGCACGCCGATGAGGGACGCGCCCAGGGTGCCATAAATACTCGAAAGCACGAAGGGCAGGATGCCGTACTTCGGCTCGGACGCCGTGGAGGCCCACTCGGTGCCGAAGAGGAATTTCAGCGGGCCGATCTTTCCGATGGCGGGCAGGCCCGACAGGAACATATAGATGGTAATGACAGCCACGCAGCCTACAGCAAGGATGCCGCAGAGGAAGAAGATGGCGTTCATGACAGCTTCCAGCCATTGGGCCGGGGTGCGGGGCAGCTCGAATTTTTTCATAAAAACACCTGAGGGATCCCTCGCAAAGTTACTCGTTCACCGGCACAGCGCCTGCGGTGCGGATGAGGTCGGCAGCGTCGGTGCTGGTAGCAAAGTCGAAGAACGCCTGAGCCTGAGCGGAGAGGGTGACGGAGTCGTTGGTGACGAACACGAAGGGACGCTGCACCTCATAGCTGCCGTCCTTGACGGTCTCCTCGCTGCACTCTACGCCGCCGACGGTCACAGCCTTGACGGTGTCGCCGATGGCAGACAGGGAAGCGTAACCAATGGCCAGAGGATTGGCCTCCACAGCGCTGATGACAGCGCCGGTAGCCGTCAGCTCCTGCGCGTACTTGCAGGAATCCTTGACGTCCACGATGCTCTCGAAGCCATCGCGGGTGCCGGAGCCAGCCTCGCGGCCCACCAGAACGATCTCGCCGTCGTCGCCGCCGACCTCGGACCAGTTGGTGATCTCGCCGGTGAACATCTGCTTGAGCTGGTCAACGGTCAGGTCCTCGACCTTGCTGTCCTTGTTGACGATGATGGCGATGCCGTCCAGAGCTACGATCGTGCCGGTGACGCCGGTCTCGTCATCCTTCAGGGCGCGGGAAGAAAGACCGATGTCCAGAGTCTTATCGGTAGCGCCGGTGATGCCTGCGCCGGAACCGGTGGGGTCATAGCTGATGGTGACATCCGGCTCGAGCTCAGCGAAGCCCTCGGTCAGGGCGGCGATGACGTTCTTCATAGAGGTAGAACCGCCGGTGGCGACATTGCCGGACAGCGCAGCCGTAGAAGAAGCGGAAGCTGCGGTGCTGGATGCGGCGGCAGAAGAGGCAGCAGTGGAAGAAGCTGCACCGCCGCAGGCGGTCAGGGCAGCAGCAGCGGCAGCAGCGCCGCAGATGGACAGGAACGAACGACGAGTGATCTTTTTCATCATAATATCTCCTTCAACTGGGTCGGCCCTTTTGTTCTGGCCGAGCTGTTTTCCTTTTCCTTGTTGTGTCTCTCTTGGGACGCCTTTATTGTAGCGCACCGCCCATCCAGCTGCGACCATGGCGGCGCAAAATGCAGGTAAAGCTTTGTGTGGTGTTTTTGCGCTGCTGTCATCCTCTGGTAAAGCCGGTGTGGAAAACAGGACACTCGATTTTACATTTCCGGTCAAACCGTCAAAGATCCGCACCTTCGTTTGTGCATCCCGCCCGCTGAGGGGTGCAAAAAAAGGCTGCTTCACAGAACGCAAAGCAGCCTTTCAGACCCTATGATCGAATCAAAATTTCTCTTCCGTGCCGTCCGGGCGGTAGAGCTGGACATATCTGCGCCACTTGTCCGTGCCCATCACCCGGCTGTAGCAGTCGGCCAGCTCTTTGTTGGCCGTCTCCGCATCCAGTGTCTCCCCCTCGGCAGGCAGGACCAGCACCCGGAACCATGCGTCGAAAAGATGCTCCGTCCAGCCGGTGTCAACGGCCCCGCAGCGGGCATAAAAGCCCAGACGCCGGACGGCCATGGCCTCGTCGTCGGCTTTCTCGGGACACTCGGCCTCGATGAGGATGGCCTTTGCGCCCTCCTCGTGGGCGGGCAGAGCGGCCAGCAGCTTTGCGCCAATGCCGGTGCTGCGGTAGGCGGGCAGGACGGAGAAATAGTCCAGCTGGCTCACTTCACAGCCCGTAGGCCGCACCATCAGCAGATAGGACACCAGCGTCTCCCCCTCGAACACGCCCCATGTGTGGGCCATGCCGACGGCTTCGCTGTTGAGAATCATGCTCAGGGGTTTCAGCTCGCTGGGCGGGAAGTCGCGGCGCATCTCGTCCAGATACACCCGCGTCAACTCGTCGGCGGTGAGTTTCTTCCACGTAAAGGTCTGGGGCTTCATATCAAAATTCCTTTCCGATAAAAATACCGCCGGGCCGGGCGCAGCGGCCCGTTCCCGGCGGTGTTCGAGAAGCTGTTTTCGTGAGAAAACAGCTTCTTAGTTACAGCTGCTTGCGCAGGGCATCGTACACAGCCTGCACATCACCCTTGATGACCACCTGGCAGGCGTTCTTGGCCGGGCGGATGACGCCCTCTGCGCCTGCGGCCTTGGCAGCGGCCTCGTCCACGGAGGCGTAGCTGTGTACCTCAAAGCGGAGGCGGGTGGCGCAGTAGTCCACCTTGACGATATTATTCTTGCCGCCGAGGGCTTTCAGGATGCCGGAGGCCAGTGCCTCGCTCTCGGCAGAGCTCATGCTGGGCGTCTCTGCCCCGCCGTTCTTATGGTTGTGATAATACTTGCGTCCAAAGTAGAAGCAGGCCATGGCTACCATGGCGAGAACGATCTTGAACGGCAGCGTGATCGGAAGGAATGTGACGATGAGCGCGATGACGATAGCAGCGATCCAGCTGTAAATATCCATTCCCAAAAACATACGATAATTCCTCCTTTGGGGAACGATGCGGCGGGCGCTTCCGGCAGGAAGCCGCCCGGACCCAGTCCGGGTACAACACCATATTAACATACTGCCGGGAAAAAAGAAAGCCTTTTCGGGTATCTTTCGGCCCGAGAGCTTGCATCCCGGGCCGGAATCGGGTACTATAAAGACAGTATATCCCCAATACACGGAAGGAGCATCCTTATGGAATGGACTGATATTCGCCTGACCGTATCCAAAGCCGACGCCGAGGCCGCTGAGGCCGTGGCCACCATGATCGCGGAGGGCGGCATTTATATCGAAGACTACAGCGACATCGAGGAACAGGTGGAGCAGATCGCCCACGTGGACCTCATCGAGCAGGAGCTGCTGGACAAGCCCCGGGACACCGTCATCATCCACATGTACCTCGAGCCGGGCGCTTCGCCGGTGGAGACGCTGGCCCTCATCGCGGCCCGGATGGAGGCCGCAGGCATCCCCTACACCTCCGAGACCGAGGGCGTGGAGCAGGAGGACTGGCAGAACGGCTGGCGCAAGTATTACCACCCGATGGACGTAGGCCAGCGCCTCGCCATCGTGCCGTCCTGGCAGGACTACGACACCGACCGCGTCAAGCTCATCCTCGACCCGGGCCTTGCTTTCGGCACCGGCGGCCATGAGACCACCAACCTCTGCCTCGAAGTGCTGGACGAGCGGGTCAAGGGCGGCGAGCGGGTGCTGGACATCGGCACCGGCAGCGGCATCCTCGCCATCGCAGCCCTCAAGCTGGGCGCAGCCCTGGCTGAGGGCGTGGACATCGACCCCGTGGCCGTCCGCACCGCCGGCGAAAACGCCGCCCTCAACGGCGTAGCCGACAAGCTGACCGTCCTCGTGGGCGATCTGTCCGACAAGGCCAGCGGCAAGTACGACATCATCACAGCCAACATCGTGGCCAACGCCATCATGTCCCTGGCCCCTGCCGTCCCCGGCCTGATGGCCGACGACGCCGTCTTCATCGCCAGCGGCATCATCGACAGCCGGAAGGATGAGGTCATCGCCGCGCTGGAAGCCGCCGGCCTCGCCGTGCTGGAAGTGAAGGAGAAGCGCGGCTGGGAGTGCATCGTCTGCAAGAAGGCATAAGGCCAACCTCTCAGTCAGTGCTTCGCACTGCCATTGCCGGGTTGCGGCTCCCAGCATTCGCTTCGTGCTTGAAAAGCACTTGCGCCTTGCTGGCCGCGGCCCCAACAACGACTCCCTGCTTCCGCCACTGGCGGCGGTCGTCGTTATTGCCCCTGTGAGGGGCGCCTAAGATGTAAAGGATCAAAAAATATGCCGCACCGTTATTTTACCACTGAAATTTCCGACGGTACCGCCGTGCTGCGGGGGGCCGACGCCCACCATCTCTCCCGCGTGATGCGGGGCAAACTGGGGGACACCGTCATCCTCTGCGACGGCAGCGCCGTCGAGTATACTGCCACCATCACCGGTTTCGGCGACGAGACGGTGGAGTTCAGCGTGGAGCCGGGCTACCCCAGCGCCGCAGAGCCCACCGTGGACGTCACCCTGCTGGTGGGCTACCCCAAGCAGGACAAGCTGGAGCAGGTCATCCGCCACGGCGTCGAACTGGGCTGTGACCACTTCATCCCATTTTTCAGCCGCTACTGCGTGGCCGCGCCCAAGAAGGAAGAGCAGAAAAATGAGCGCTACAACCGCATCGCCTTTGAAGCCGCCAAGCAGTGCGGCCGGGGCATCCTGCCGGATGTGGCCCTTCCGCTGCCCAACTTCGGGGCCGTCTGCCGCAGCCTCGACCAGTATGACCTCGTGCTCTTCTGCTACGAGTGCGGCGGCGCACCCCTGCGCCAGCTGCTGGCTGAGGCCACGCCCGCCGATGGCGAAAAGCTGAAGATCGCCATCATCACCGGCGCAGAGGGCGGCTTCGCCGCCGAGGAAGCTGAGATGGCCGCAAAAGCCGGCGCAAAGACCGTCGGCCTCGGCCCCCGCATCCTCCGCTGTGAGACGGCCCCGCTGGCCGTCGTCTCTGCCGTCATGACCCTGACGGGGAATCTTGAATAAGTTCTGACATCAGAAACGGCATCCCGCCGAGGTGGGACGCCGTTTCTCATTTATTCTGCATCTGCATCCCGCAGGGCCTTTTTGATGGTCAGCAGATTCTGCGGGCTCATGGAGAAGCTGCGCAGTCCGAGGCGGAGATACTGGGTCGCGTTGACGGCATTGCCGACGGCGAGGCCGCAGATGGTGACGGGGATGTCCGCTTTCCTGGCGGCGTCCACCACCATGGCGATGAGCTTTTTCATGGCCGGGCTGGCGGGACGGTAGTAGTGCTCGGCAATGGCCAGTTCCCGGCTCACCGCGTGGGTGTACTGGGTCAAATCGTTGGTTCCGATGACGAAGAACCGGCAGCCGTGAGCCGTGAAGTCCTCTGCCGTCAGGCAGGCGGCGGGCACGCTGAGCATGACGCCGAAGGGGACATCCGGCTCGAACTCCACGCCCCGCTCGGTGAGCTTGCGGCGGCAGTGGTCTACCACCTGCATGGCGGAATCCCAGTCCTCGATGTCTGTCACCATGGGGAACATGACCCGCAGCGGGCCTTTTGTGGCGGCACGCATGAGGGCGCAGATCTGAACTGCCATCTGGGGCAGATTGCGCAGGCTGCTGCGGATGCCCCGCAGGCCCAGCTTGGAGGACTGGACGCCCTGATAGGCGTCGGCCATTGTGCGGTCAGCACCGAAGTCGAAGGTGCGCACCGTCACCATCCTGCCCCTGGCGGCGGCGAGGCAGGAGGTGTAGAACAGATACTGCTCCTGCTCGTCCATGGCGTGGCCGGGCATCATCATGTAGCTGCTGCGCAGCAGGCCCACGCCGGACGCGCCGGACTCCATCGCGGTCCCCACGTCCTCGGGGCCGAAGCAGTTGGCCAGAAGCTCGAATTCCTCGCCGTCCCGGGTGCGGTTGGGCAGCTCGAGCTGGGCGTTCAGCTCCTTGTTCTGGCGCTGCATCTCGCAGATGCAGGTGATGGCTCTCTGCCGGGCGGCGGCATCCGGGTCAAGGATGCACTCACCCTCGGTGGCGTTCAGGATGACCTCGCGGCCGTCGCAGTCTTTCAGGAAATCTTCGCCCACCTGGGTGATGCCCGGGATGTTCAGCGAGCGGGCGATGATGGCTGCATGGCTCTGGCCGCTGCCCTCGGCGGTGATGAGGCCGAGGATGCGGCCCGCCGGGACGCTGAACAGATCGGTGGGCATGAGCAGGTCAGACGCAAGGATGACCGGGTGGTCGAGGGCCAGCCAGCTGCGGAGCCGGTGGCAGAGGATGTTGGTGATGCGCTGGGTCACGTCGAGGATGTCCACGCTCCGCAGCTGCATGTAGGCGTTGTCCTTCATGGCGGCCAGCTGGGCGGCGTAGCGGCGGCCCACACGGTCCATCGCCTCGGCGGCACCAACGCCGGCTTTTATCTGGAAAGCCACCTCATTCATGAAGCCCTCGTCTTCCAGCATCATGCTCTGGAACAGGAAGATGGCCTGCTCCGAGGGCGCGGCGCGGCCGGCCATCTCGTCCAGCTCCTGCTGAGCGACCTTGATGGCGTCTTCCAACGCCTGCTTTTCCTGTTCGGGGTGGAAAGGCCCCTCGCCGAACACCAGCGGTGGGCGGTCCAGCCGGCTGACCTGACCCAGCACGAGGCCGGGCGATGCGGTAAAGCCCTTATATACCTTCATGTTTCCATCTCCTCCGGCGGCACTCTGCCGGTCAGCGCCCGGCAGACCAGTGCCTGCAAAAAGGTGTTGGGCAGCAGAGCGGCCCGTGCGGCCTGCGCCGGGCCTGCTTCACCCTCGAACAGCGGCTCGAAGCTCCTGAGGCGCTCGAAGTCGCATTTTGCAAGGAAAGCTTCTCCCAAAGTACGGGTGGTGTAGTAGGGGGCGGGGTCTACGCCCACGTCCTCAGCCGCGGCTTCCAGCGGGGCAAGCTCTGCATCCGAGAGTTTTGCCAGCAGGAGAGCAGCGTCTGCCGTCAGGGTGGAGGGGTGCTTTTCCCGCACGTCCTTCTGGACGGCCTCGAAGGCCGCATGGAATGCGGCAGCATCCGCGCTGCTCTCAGCCCCGCTGTCCACAGCGTAGGCGCAGCCCCGCAGCCGCCCGAAGGCCCGCAATGTATCGTGGTAGCCCAGCTCGATGTTCCGCCGGGCGGTGGCGGGCTCGAAGTGGAGGATGTCGCCCAGCTCCCAGTAGCTTCGGATGAGGGTGGTGGGCAGGCCGGTGCGGTTGGGGCGGGTGATGCCCACACCCTCCAGGTCTACACAGACCAGCTCTTCTGCGCCCATCTTCTGGGCCAGCGCGGTGGGCATATTGTCCCGGTAGCCGCCGTCGAGGTAAGACACCCCGTCGATGGTGTGGGCCCGCAGGGCGGGAAAGCAGGCTGCAGAGGCCAGCAGGTAGTCTTTCACCTTGCCCTCGGGGATGTCTTCCAGCGGAAGCTCCCGGGCCTTGAGGGTCTTCTGCTCCACGGTCACAAGGCCCAGCCGGATGGGGCTTTTGCGGAGTTTATCTTCGTCCAGCACCCGCTCGACGATCTCTTCCAGCGGAGTGACGTCCATGCCGCCCTGAGTCACAGCGTCTTTGAGGAATGCGTGCAGCTCGGAAAGCGGCGCATCCTCGGCGGGCAGCTCCATCACATCCTGGCTGCGGATGGTCAGCCACATGTCTCGGGCCGTCTCGTAGAGGTCGAGGGCGAACATGGCGCCGTTCAGGCTGCCGACGCTGGTACCCGTAATGATTTGGGGCCGCCAGCCCAGCTCGATCAGCGCCCGCCAGACGCCCACCTGATAGCTGCCGCGGGCGCCCCCGCCCGCCAGCACCAGCGCCTTTACGGGGGTGTTGTTCTGCGCCATGTTTTCTGCCTCCTTTGATGTGTTCCGGTTTTGCCTAGATTATAGCATATTTCCCGGGAGATTTCTCTCTGTTTTTGTAACAAAAAATGTGCTATAATAAATTCACCTTGCCAGAACGATTCAGGAGGACGACAGATGCACCGCAAGCAATGGATTTTCGACATGGACGGCACCCTCACCGACAGCATGACCGTGGTGTGGCAGGGTGCACCGCTGGAGCTGCTGCGCCGCTATGGCCGCACCGCAAGACCCGGCATCCACGATGTTCTGCTGAGCATGGGGATGGTGGAGGGCGCGGAATATCTCATCCGCACCTACGATCTGCCCCTGACCCTCCGGGACTACGAGCCTGCCATGCGGCAGGTCATCCGGGACCTGTACAAAAAAGTCGAGCTGAAGCCCGGCGTCCGGGAGATGCTGGCCCGGCTGAAAGCCGAGGGCGTGCGGATGTGCATCTGCTCCAACACCTGGGCAGAGCAGTGCGAAGAGGTGCTCACCCGGCTGGGCGTCGCAGACTATTTCGAGTTCTTCTACACCGCACAGGGCGCGAAGAGCAAAGCCCACCCCGAGGTGTTCCACGAAGTCCTCGAGCGGCTGGGCGGCAGCGAACCCGCCGACGCCGTTGTCTGCGAGGACGCTGTCTACGCCACCCGTACTGCCAGACAGTGCGGCTTTTACCTCATCGACATCGAGGACGAGACCAGCGCTGCCGATAAGCCCGAATTGCAGCGCCTTGCCGACCAGTACATAACGGATTGGACGCAGCTGGACTGGACAAAATTATAAAGCAATGGGGAGGCTCTTCCGGGCCTCCCCATTGCTTTATCGGAACTGCTTTTCCAGATAATCTTTCAGCGCCGTGCGGGCTGCAGGCTCCCGCCCGCGGGGGACAGGGACCCGTGCGCCGCTCTGCATCCAGAACTCACCCGCCGCCAGCTGGGACACCGCCGCCAGATTGACCACATAGGAGCGGTGGAGCTGGACGAAGCGCTCATCCGCCAAAAGCGGCTGGGCCACCTGTGCGAACGGCACCCGGACAGACAGGGACGGCACATCCTCGCCGCTGGCGAGATGGAAATGCACCACATGATGGGTACACTCGAGGTATTCGATGTCCGCGAAGGGCAGCACCCGCAGACCCGACGCCGTGGCTACCGGGATGGCCGGGCCGTACTCCGGCTCGGTGGCCCGGGCCAGCAGAGCGTCCAGCTGTTCCGGCGGAACAGGCAGCAACAAATACTGCATGGCGTCCACCCGGTAGGCGCTGTAGGCGTGGGCGGGCGTATGGGCCAGAAAAGCCAGCGGGCTGCGCCGCCCCCGGCTACGGAGTGCAGCCGCTGCCCGCAGCGACGCGGCGGCTGCCGTGGACGGCAGCTCAATGAGGTACAGCTCGTACCGCTCCCCGGCGTCGTCCCGGGCCAGCAGGGCCTCCGGGCTGTCCAGCTGTTCGATGATGCAGGCGTCGTCCCGCCGGGCATAATAGTCGAGACACTGCCGCTCCACCCGGCTGCGGAGGACGCTGTCCGGGCTGCACACCGCGATATGAAATATCATTCCGAAGCCCCCTTTCGGGCCTGCCGCCGGCGCTTGCTTTTTCGGCCCGGCGGGAGTATCATTGCTATAAAAAACAGAAGGAGAAACTGCTATGGAAATGCCTCTCGTCAGCATCATCGTCCCTGTGTACAATGCCCAGAGCCACCTGAGCCGCTGTCTCGAAAGCATCTGCGGGCAGGAGTACAAGAACCTCGAGCTCATCGTCATCAACGACGGCTCCAAAGATAAGAGCCTGCCCGTCTGCGAGGAGTTCCGCAAAAAGGACAGCCGCATCCTGCTGGTGGACAAGGCAAACTCCGGCGTGTCCGACACCCGGAACCTCGGCCTGAAGCTTGCCGGCGGTAAGTACGTCCAGTTCGTGGACAGCGATGACTACATCGCCCCGGACTACACCGCCCGGCTGGTGGAGGCGGCAGAGAAGACCGGTGCCGACCTCGTCATCTCGCCCTACACCATGGTCATCCCCGCCGGGGCGTCGAAGCCGGAACAGGTGCTGGAAAAAATCCAGGACGACCTCGGCGTCATGCATGTTGCACGCCCGCCGGAGAACCGGGAATACGGTTTCCTGCCCGAGGGCGTCTACGACAAGGACACCTTCGCCCGCCGCCTGATGGATAAGCCCGCCTCTTACTTTTACAGCGTGCTCTGGAACAAGCTCTACCGCCGCGACATCCTCACCCGGCACGACATCCGCTTTACCAGCGAGATGCGCTGGGCCGAAGACCTCGTGTTCAACATGCAGTATATCCAGTACGCCGAAGTCTTTGCGTCCATCCCGCAGCCCGGCTACTACTACGTCCAGAACCCTCAGAGCATCTGCCACACCCAGATAAAGCCTGCCACTCTGGTGCAGAACAAGATCCAGGTGTTCCACTACTACAAGGACCTCTACACCCGGCTTGGGATGTATGAGCAGGTGCGGCCCCAGCTCTACAAATTCCTCATCGACATTGCCGAGAGCACTTACCCCTCCGGCCCCTTCAAGAAGGTCATCGACGAGGCGAAAGCCTACTGGAAAGAGCACAAGGCAGAGCTGGAGCAGAAATTATAACGAGAAACAAAAACGGGCTGTTGCACATCCCAACCTCTCAGTCTCGCTGTCGCTCGACAGCTCCCCTACCGAGGGGAGCCTCTGGCGAAGAGATAAAGCTTTACGAAATGCCCAAGCCTCTCCTCGATAGGAAAGGTGGCATTGCGAAGCAATGACGGAGAGGTTGTCGATATGCCGCAGCCCTTGTTTTATTTGTTACGCTCCGATGGCGGCACACTTCTTAGCCAGCCAGTCGCGCTCGTCCTCGGTCAGGCGGGGAGCCAGCTTCTCGAAGACCTCGCGGTGGTAGGCGTTCAGCCAATCCAGCTCGTCGCGGCTCAGAACGCCCGGGACGATGGGGGAGGTGGCGATCGGCACGAACGTGATGGGGCGGAATGCCAGGAACTCGCCGTACTGGTTGGATGCCTTGTGGTAGCACTCCAGCTCATTCTCGATGCGGATGCCGACGACGCCGCCCTCATAGACGCCCGGCTCGTCGGTGACGATCATGCCCGGCTTGAAAACGGTGGTGTTGCGGCCGTTCAGGGCGTGGGGGCCTTCGTGGACGTTGCCCACGTGGCTGACGCTGTGGCCGGTGCCGCAGCGGTAGTTGATGAGGTGGCGCCACAGCGGCTCACGGGCGATGGTGTCCAGCATATGGCCGTCGCAGTAGTCCAGCCAGACAGCCCGGGCGATGTCGATGTGGCACTGTAAAGTCCAGGTGTAGAACAGGCGCTCGTCCTCCGTCAGCTCACCCAGCGGGTAGGTGCGGGTGATGTCGGTGGTGCCGTCCATATAGGTCGCGCCGCTGTCCACCAGCAAGAAGCCCTTCTTCTCGAGCTTTGCGTGGTCTTCCTCGGTGGCGTGGTAGTGCATCATGGCGGCGTTGGGGCCGTAAGCTGCAATGGTGCCGAAGCTCTCAGTCAGGAACTTGTCCTGTGCGCTGCGGTACTTGTGGAGGATCTCGTCGATGGTCAGCTCGGTCAGCTCTTCGCCGGCGGCCAGACGGTTCTCCAGCTCGATCTGGAAGCGCACCATAGCCACGCCGTCGCGGATGTGAGCTTCGCGGGTGTGAGCCAGCTCGACTTCGTTCTTGACGCCCTTCATGGGCAGCAGGGGGTCGGCCTCGTCCTTGACGGTCAGAGCCGGGTTGGCCTGCAGGGTCTGGTAAACGGCGTAGTTGACGGAAACGGGGTCGGCCAGAACGGTCTGTTCTTCGGTCTGGGCGGCGAGGAAGGTAAGCACATCGTCGTACTCAGCCAGCTCCACGCCGTTCTCCTTCAGCTCCGCAGCAGCCTCAGCGCTGACGCGGGCGGTGTCGATGAAGAGGGTCGCCTTATCGGGGGTCACATAGCAATAGGCCATGGCATAAGGGGTGCATTGAATGTCCATCGCACGCAGATTGAGCAGCCATGCCAGATTGTCCAGCTTGCCTACCAGCTGTGCGGTGCAGCCCAGCTCAGAGAGCTTCGCACGCAGCTGGCCCAGCTTCTCGGCAGGGGAGAAGCCTGCGTACTCTTTCGGCAGGAGCCAGGCCGGGGTGGCGGGCAGGGCGGGACGGCCCTCCGTCCACAGCTCGTCCTCAAGGTTCAGCAGCTTGATGGTGCCTTTCTTAGCGTCCAGTTCTTTCTGCAGGCTGCGCACCAGACCGCAGGAAGCAGTCAGGCCGCAGAGGCCCAGCTTGCCACCTTCGGGCAGGACTTTGCCGCAGTACTGCTCGGCGGTCGGCACGCCCGGCTCGCCCATCCGCATCAGCTGGATCTCCGTGCCAGCGATCTCCTTCTCGGCCTGCACGAAGTAACGGCCATCGGCCCAGACAGCGCTCTCGGTCATGGTGACGACGAAGTTGGAGTTCTCGCCGTGGAAGCCGGAGAAGTAGGTCAGGGCAGTGTAGTGGTCGGGCATATATTCGCTGGCGTGCGGGTCTCCCACCGGGATGAGGTAGACGTCCACGCCGTTTGCCTTCATGGCCTCGCGCAGGGCGGCCAGACGCTCGGGAACGGTATTCATGCTCATGTCAAAAAGCCTTCTTTCTTTATTCTGCCGGAAAAACGTCCGGCGGCGATGGTTTGCCGGGTCTATTGTATCATTCTGCGCCACAGAATGCAATTCATGGGCGGCGTTTTGACTTTTCGCGTTTTTCCGTGTATGCTAGGGTCGGAAGCTCTTTATAGAATGGAGGCGTTTTCATGGTATTTTCCATCATCATGCTCGTCTGCCTTATCGTCTGTGTTGGCATCGACTATCTGAGCCTGAAACGCATCGAGCGGAACGGCGCCCTACTGGGCGTCACGCTGCCGCAGAATGCCGCCGAGCTGCCCGAAGTGCAGGACATCGTACAGCGGTATCTGCGCCGACTGCGCACCATCTGCCTGCTCTGTGCCGCTGTGAGTGTCGGGCTGTTTTTCGCGCCCAATTCGCTGTTTTATGTCACGGTCTGGGTCTATTTCTTTTTCGGAAGTCTGGCCCTGCCGTATCTGCCCTGTCTGTGGGGGAACCGCGCTCTGCAAAAACTGCGGGATGCCCACGGCTGGCCTGCCGCGCCCGAGGACGCCGCATGGAAATACGGTCTGCTCTATTATGACCCCGACGACAAGCGCATCTCCGTTCCCAAACGTATCGGCAAAGGAAGCGCTGTCAACCTCGCCACCCTCCGGGGTAAAATCGCTATGGCGGTCAATGTCATTGCAATCGTCAGCATTCTGCTGGTTGGGCCGATGCTGGGCGTTCTCGACCACACCCCCGCAAGGCTGGAACTGCAAGTGTCGCCCACGGTAGAGCTGCAATCCTACCATGGAAAGACTCAGAAGTACACGATTCCCATAGACGACATCACCGAGGTTCAGGTTTATTCCTCCCTGCCGGAGGCCGGCCGGATACACGGCCTCGATTTGGAGCACTACTGGCAGGGTTCTTTTGTCATGGTACACGACGGCACCGTGCATCTCTGCCTCGACCCCACCGCCGGGAAGTTCCTCCGGGTGGAGACGGAAGACGGCATTTTCTGGTTCACCGGCGAGACGGACGAAAAGACTGAGAAAATCGCCGAATGGATTATTGAAGAGATGGGGCAGACTGCCGATTGACACCGCATTTTTTGCTCCCTGCCTGCTTGCGGGGAGCTTTTGTTTTGCCCCTGCCGCCCGAAAACGCAAGCAAATTGCAAAAAATGTTACAAATTTCTCATCAAAAAGGCCGGTTTGCCATTGACAGCCTTGTTATAATAGGAGTGTAGGAATTTTACGGGTCAGCACTCAGCGGCCCGGACTGCTTGTAAGGCCCGACGGGCCTGCTGGGCAGCGCCTTTGCGGCGTCTGCATAAAAGAAAGAGGCATTTCAGACTATGACCAAAATCGATATTTTCTCCGGCTTCCTTGGCGCCGGTAAGACCACCCTTATCAAGAAGCTCATCAAAGAGTCCTTTGCAGGCCAGAAGGTCGTGCTCATCGAGAACGAGTTCGGCGAGATCGGCATCGACGGCGGCTTTTTGAAGGAGTCCGGCATCCAGATCAATGAGCTGAACGCCGGCTGCATCTGCTGCTCTCTGGTGGGCGATTTCCGCGCCGCTCTGCAGCAGGTGGTGGAGCAGTACCACCCCGACCGCATCGTTATCGAGCCCTCCGGCGTCGGCAAGCTGTCCGACGTGACCCGCGCTGTCGAGGGCGTGGCCGAGCATCTGGATGTTCAGTTGAGCAGCTTCGTCACCGTGGCCGACGTCAACAAGGTCAAGATGTATATGAAGAACTTCGGTGAGTTCTACGACGACCAGATCAGCCACGCAAGCTGCATCATCCTGAGCCGCACCCAGAACGCCACCGAGGAGAAGATTGCCGCCGCTGTGGCCATGCTGCGTGAGAAGAATCCCACCGCTACCATCGTCACCACCGCCTGGGACGCCCTGACCGGCGAGCAGATCCTGAAGGCCATGTCCACCAAGGACGACTTCAAGGCTGAGCTGATCGCTATGGCTGCCAAGGCCAACGAGGAGCACGCCCACGAGGACGAGGAAGAAGAGCACGAACACCATCATCACCACGACCACGATGATGACCATGATGAGCATTGCTGCTGCGGTCATCATCATGATGACGACGACGATGATGAAGACGAGCATGAGCATCATCACCATCACGACCACGATGATGACCATGATGAGCATTGCTGCTGCGGCCATCATCATGATGACGACGACGATGATGAAGACGAGCATGAGCATCATCACCATCACGACCACGATGATGACCATGATGAGCATTGCTGCTGCGGCCATCACCACCATCATCATGACCACGACGCCGATGAGGTCTTCACCAGCTGGGGCGTCGAGACGGCCAAGAAGTTCTCCAAGGCTGACATTGAGCACGCCCTCACCGAGCTGGACACCGGCAATTACGGCATGATCCTCCGCTCCAAGGGCATCGTGGACGGCGGCGCAGACGACTGGCTGGAGTTCGACTACGTTCCCGGCGAGTGGGAAGTCCGCGCACGCGGTGCAGACGTCGGCGGCAAGCTGGTGGTCATCGGCTCCAAACTGGATGAAAAGGCCATCGCTGCACTGTTCGGCTGCTGATCGACCCTGAAAGGATAAAAGATTATGGCAAATGAGATCCCGGTTTACCTGTTTGTGGGCTTCCTCGAGAGCGGCAAGACCAAGTTCATTCAGGAGACTTTTGAAGACCCCAACTTCGACTCCGGCGACAAGACCCTTCTGCTGGTCTGCGAGGAGGGCGAAGAAGAGTACAATGAGAAGAAGTTCGCCTTCCCCGGCGTGACGCTCTACAACCTCGAGGACAAGGCTGAGCTGAACCCCCAGAACCTCGCAAAGCTGGCTAAGGAGGCCGACGCAGGCCGCGTGGTCATCGAGTATAACGGTATGTGGATGCTGCAGGACCTGGCAAACAATCTGCCCGAAAACTGGATCGTCTACCAGTGCATCGCCACCGCCGACGGCACCACCGCGCTGACCTACGCCCGCGACAACTCCATGCGTGCGCTGATGCTGGACAAGATCGCCCGCAGTGAGCTCATCGTCTTCAACCGCGCCGAGGCCGTCAACAACGACGCCGCCCGTCAGGAGCTGCACAAGCTGGTGCGTCAGGCATCCCGCAAGTGCGACATCGCCTACGAGTTCAAGGACGGCAGCGTGGCTTACGACGACATCCCCGACCCGCTGCCCTTCGACATCAACGCCCCGGTCATCGACATCCCGGACGACGATTACGGCATCTGGTATATGGACTGTCAGGACGAGCCCCAGAAGTACGCGGGCAAGACCGTCAAGTTCCTCGCACAGGTCTGCCAGACCAACCGTGCCGGCAAGAACAGTTTCGTGCCGGGCCGGTTCGCCATGACCTGCTGCGTGCAGGACATCCAGTTCGTGGGCTTCCCCTGCAGCTACGACGGCTACAAGGCCCTCGAGCAGCGGGCATGGGTCAAAGTGACCGCAAAGGTCGGCTATAAGTTCCATAACATCTACCGCGGCAAAGGCCCGGTGCTCACCGCACTGTCGGTGGAGCCTGCCGAGAAGCCGCTGAACGATGTTGTCACCTTCTCCTAACTGCAACATAACTAAGGAGGTCATGGCATGAAAGCAATCTTCCGCATTCTGGGTACTGCCGCCGCTGTGGCGGCCACCGGTGCCGCTATCGTCATCATGGACAAGTTCCTGAACGAGAAAGCCGCACCCATCATCGAATCCATCGAGTTCCCCGAGGAAGCCGAAAAGGACGACGCAGAGGCCGCCAAGACCGCCGAGGCATACGCCGAGGGTGAGGCCAAAGCAGAGGCCGAAGCCGCCGCACCGGCAGAAGAGACCGCTCCCGCTGAGGAGCCCGCCGCCCCTGAGACGGAGGCAGCGCCCGCTGAGGCCGCAGAGCCTGTGACCCTGCCCGACCTGAGTGAAGAGCGCCCGGTCTGTGACCCCGAGGCTCCGAACCCGAACCCCGTGGAGGCCGGCCCCGCCGTCGCCCCCAAGGACGAAAACGGTAAGTTCGACCCGACTAAAATCGCCGACGTCTCTGACTTCGGCGACTGGGAAGAGCAGGGGTGCAAAGGGTAATTCCCTTTGATAGCAAAAATGCCATCGCGCTTAGGCACGATGGCATTTTTTATCGCTCGTAGTGAGTCCAAAGACTCAGAATTTTGATGGTCTTTTCTTCCTCATAGATCTGATAGACCAGTCTGTGCTGTAAATTGATGCGGCGGCTGTATGCGCCGTTCAAATCTCCGACCGGTTTTTCAAATGTCATGCAGTTTCAACGACTCTCTGCGATTTTTATATGGTTCACCACATTCTCAGAACTTCTACGCAGAGTTCCAACGCTTTCCGCAGCGAATCCTTTCCCCAGTCACGGTCATCATGCTGCTCTGCATTTGCAAGGGAATCCGCTGTGTACAGAATTTGTCCAAAAGCTGCTCCGCGCTTTTTGGCGCAGGCCGCAAGGGCAGCACATTCCATTTCTACCGTTGCGCAGCCTTCGGCTTTCCGATACGCCACCATATCCCTTGTTTCTCGGAAAAAGCCGTCTGTCGTCCATGTGATGCACTCACGGAAGGGAAGACCCAGCGCACGGAAGGTCTTTTCTATGGCCTGCACCGCTTCCGAGGCCGGTTCTGCATACCGGGCGGCAGGAAGATAGTGATAGGATGTGCCCTCATCCCGCAGCGCTTTGGTCGGGATAAGAAATTCGTTCTCTGCCATTTCGGTCAACACGCCGCACGAGCCTGCCGTAACAATTTTCCTGCACCCGCAAGCAATGAGACAATCCATAAACTGCGCCGCAGCGGGCGCTCCCAGCGGGGCTTGACAGAGGCAGAATTCTTCGCCGTCATTTTTTACAACATAAATCGGGTAGGTCTTTGTGATAGTCTCAAAATGCTCTGCAACTGCCGCACCCGTCTCGGCGGCATAGGAGTCGATGGTGTCCCCCAGAAAAGCAAAGACGCATTTCTCCGGTAGAGTTAGCTGCTCCGCCCCGTGGTTGGGCTTTAATATCTCTGTCGAGTCGAAATCGTATTCCAAAATGGGAAATTCATTTTTCTGTATCATGCTTCACCTCTCGCGATCCGGTTCAGTCTTTCCTTGTCCAATACCTCTACCCCGCCGCGATAGAGCTTCACGATGCTCTCACCGGCGAAGTATTTCAGCAGGCGGCTCACCACCTCGCGGGCGGAACCCATGTACTTTGCCATCTGGTCCTGGGTCAGGCGGACATCGTCGCCGCCGGTCTTGGCAAGCTCGTCCGCAAGGAAGATGGCCAGCCGCCGGTCGGCGCTCATGAAGAGGATCTGCTGCATCGTCCACATGGTGTCAGAGAAGCGCTCAGCGGTCATCTGGTAGGCGAAGCACCGCACCTCCACGTTTTGCTGCATGAGACTGCGGAAGACGCCTGCGCTGATGCAGTAGGCCTCGGTGTCCTCTTCGGCGTCGATGTAGAGGTCAAAGTTCACCGAGTCCATAACGCAGGAGGCGGAGAGGATGCAGATCTCGCCGCCAAAGAGGCGGTAGAGGGTCACGTCCCGGCCATCGTCGGAGAGAAGATACGCCCGGAACTGGCCGGTGCGCAGCAGCAGGATGCCCACGCAGTTCTCCACCGGGCTGTGGACCCGCTCGCCCTTGCGATAGCGCACCGGACGGGTGGTTCGGCAGAGTATATCCTGCTGTTCGGCGGTCAGTTTGTCCCAGAAGGGGAAGGCACAGGCGAGACATTGGCGGTGCTCGCCGCATTTAGGGATGGGCAGGATTTCCGGCATTTTAAATCACCCCTTCCGCAGCGCTTTGGCGGCTTCGGTGCCTGCCAGAGCGCCCTCATAGACGGCCTTCGCCACCTGCAAAAGCCCGCCGGTGCAGTCTCCGGCGGCGTAGAGGCCGGGGACGGTGGTCTGCATTTTTTCATCTGTCACGATGCGGTCGTTCTCCACAGCGGCACCGATTTTCCGGGCCAGCGCCGTACTGCCCGCAACGCCCAGAGCCACAAACACACCCGCCAGCTCCACTACATCGCCGCCGGACAGCTGGACGCCGGTGACTTTCTGCTCGCCGAGGATCGCGTCGATTTTTTCAGGCCGGACAGTCACCTCCGGCGGAAACTCTGCCGCCAGCGGCGCACCATTCAGCAGGAGGGTGACGCTGGCCGCCACCGGCAGGAGCGCCTGCACCTCATGCAGGGCGTATTCGCCGCTGCCTACCACGGCCACATCTTTGCCGCGATAGAAAAAGGCATCGCAGGTGGCGCAATAGCTGACGCCGTGGCCCTCGAGGCCCGCCAGCCTCGGGATGCGGGGCGTCGCCCGCGAAGCACCTGTGGCGAGGATAACAGCGTCCGATGGGTAATCTCCATCGAGGGTTTCTACAGTGAGTTTATCGGTGTAGGTCAGACCCACGGCCTCAGTGGTCACAAATTTAACGCCCACAGCCTTGGCCCCCTCGATGCCCTGACGCTCCAATTCCGCACCCGATATGGGAGCGGCAAAGCCGTAGTAGTTCTGGATAAACTCTGCACGGTCAAGCGCACCCGGCCCCCGAGTGAGGACGGTGGTGTCCACCCCCGCACGGGCAGTGTACAGCGCGGCGGACACCCCCGCCGGGCCGGAGCCGATGATGACGATGTTGGACATAGTGGGCCTCCTTATACTTCTTGTATTATCGTAAAATCCGTTACGTTCTTTGCGCGCCGGTGCGCGGGGCTGGTTTTTGCTTTTGGTCAAGTGGCTTGCGCTCCGCGCGGGCCAGAGGTAGGGAGGGGTGTTTCGAATCCCCCCTCCCTA
>ERZ809296.458-NODE-458-length-66916-cov-6.473041_pt1 | contig 66916 bp, 54 predicted proteins | sample MGYA00520511_ERZ809296 | MGnify/ENA primary metagenome ERZ809296 (study PRJEB31576, sample SAMEA3212662) | Homo sapiens | biome: human-gut; feature: human gut; material: fecal | place: Sweden | collected 2012 ...
ATGGACGGCCGGTCTGGGTTGAGCCCCGTAATCCGGCATGGTTTTGAAATGGCACCGGTTCGCTGATGGTTAAATCTATTTGCAGTCTTGGGATAATGGCTTGAACTATCCCCTCTATTGCTATTTTTTCTGATGAATCATGATTATCAGGGAATACCGAGTGTTAAAAACATGGCTTGATCGTGCGTTGTGCGACTTGCTTGCGCATGGTAGTATTTCAAATCGTGATTTAACCCTATGGGAAATGAATTTCCATTGCTGAAATTATAATCACAGTACATAAGGGCTCTTGGCGCAACGGTTAGCGCAGGGGACTCATAATCCCTGGGTTCTGGGTTCGAATCCCGGAGGGCCCACCACTATCTACCAGCGGTTTCCCTGATATTCAGTTAATCAGGGGAACCGCTTTACTATTGGCTATTCCTTCTCGAATCCACTGGTTTCTTCTGGCTATCCACCACTATCCACCACTGATTTGTGCATTAATAGGAGCTTCAGTTGAATTGAACGTCAATGCAATTGATGCCTAGGAACAGTTGTTCAATGGGGTCACTCAATCGTCGCCAACATCAAACTTACCTCAAGACCATTGAGGAATGGAGCAAGATATGGCCAAGCGTTCTGTTGTCCATGGGGCTGTTGTAGAGGCTGCCTCTGCGGTGCCTATCGACATTGCAATTGAAATGCAGCCCGGATTGCCCGGCATAACCATTACGGGCGTTCAGGATAATGCCGCCGTGGAGTTGCGAGGTATCGTCAGATGCGCCCTTAAGGCACAAGGGTATACCGTGCCCCGGGACAGCATCTCTATCGACCTGATGCCAACTCCCGGTTATAGCAGGAGCTTCTCGGGCCGATTCCGGACCCCTGATTCTCTTGCTCTTCCTATCGCTCTTGGTATTCTGGGCGTCTCGGGGCAACTGGACCCCGCATATCTCAAGGATAAGCTGTTCTTCGGATCGCTGGACTTCGGCGGTAACGTGACGTCGTGTCGGGGCACCATTGCAGTCGAGAATCTCTGCCATGAGCTGAATCTCCAGGGGGTCGTCTCCGCGGCAACTCCCCGCGGATTGAGGCCGGCCCATCCGAACCTTCAGGCCTTGGACTCGATTTCATCAGGTTCATTGGGTAATCCTGAGAATCTTATCGGTAGGTCTATGCCGGCTGAACCAGATCAATTGAGTCCGGTATACCCGCCCGCTGCAGTCTCTACTGTGGCCGAAGCCCTTGCGACGCGCATTCCCATCCTAATTGAGACGGATAGCCCGGAGCGTGCGGGGGAGGCGCTTCGCGCGTTCTTCCGCGTCGGCGAAAGCGATGAGGCGACGCTCATGAGGGACCTTGCCGGTGTCGGTGCGAAGGGTAACGTTGCCGTTGTCTCCGATATCGGGACGGCAAGCATCGCAGGTATTATCGGCGGCGGGCGCCCAATTAGGCCGGGTGTAATCTCTGCCGCGAGCGGCGGCGCCATCGTTCTCGGAAATATCGACCAGGCATCGTCCCATGTCCTTCAGTCTGTGGCATCGGCGACAAGGCGAGATATCGTCAGGATCGTTAGGGTTGACGGTACTACGCTGTTTCCAAGCGACGCCGCCCTCGTTATGACGGCTAGGGAAGACCGAAGCGACTATGCGATGAAGGCGTTTCAGCTTGGTCCGTTCCCTAAAATCGAGCAGCCGGTCGTTGTCGATATTGACCAATTGGAAAACGGCCTATCTCAGATCCAGGCGCTTCCGGGATCGCTGGTCGCCTATAGGGAGAACCTCAAAAAGCGCATCGAGGACAGCAGCCTCTATGTGGATGCAACCACCAAGGGCGGCATCAAGGTCAATTATTCGGTTGACGGCGAGCCGAAGACCGTTGAGCTCGTGAAGCAGCTCTACGAGGAGAACGATACACTCTGCATCCAAGCCTTCGATGTGACCGACGGGTCCGACTCGTTCGGCGCGCTTTGGTCGGACGTGACCGTTAACCTCGACGGGCCCGCCCAAGGAGATCGCACTGTCTATATGAAGAGATCTAGTACGGACCCCTTGCCCGGCATACTCATGGATTCAGAGGTGTTCGGCTCCATTATCGAAGGTGCCGGGCGGGGTGGATATGACGCCGTTGAAGTTAACCTTAATGCGTTTCTTTCGATGAGGGATCTGTCCGAATTTCGCGAGATGGTCATTTCCGATGAATACAAGGATATCGCCATCGCCGCAGGTGTAAATTTTGCCATCGTGCCGGCGATTGAAGCGAAAGACATTGCTCTTATGTCTGACGGCCTTGTCAGAATCGGCGGACACGACTATAAGCTCTATCGCGGCCAGACCTTCGACGAGTCGCGGAAGGTGGACGCGATCCTTGACCAGTATGAAGAGCTGAGCGTGGCCCCCCACAGAGTCGATTGCGGTCCCAGCACGAAAAGGATCATTGACTCGCTTCGACTTGCGACCAAAAGCACGGCATCGCCCGATGGGGTCATGTCGATGGAGCGCGACGTGGCCCTCCCCCACGCTCAATCGCTTAAACATTAACTAACCAAATTCTAGGAACAGTTGTTCAACGGCTCTCATCGACAAGCCCGAGGGCGGACGATACAACCAACGGAACTATGACCGAAGGGAGAGCCGTATGGACAACCTGGATAGGTCGGCGGTGGCAGCGGGACTCGGCCTGCTCAACCTCGACCGCGTTTTCGATGCTGTGCGCGAAATGATCATGGACCCGCAGCAATGCGAGGGATACCTTAAGTGGCCGGCTGTCGCCACGCTCGGCGCGATTATGGCAGAGCCCAACCTTCTCTCGGCGGTGGCCGAGGTCGCTCTTGACGGTATCGCCCCCGATACGTATGCGGGTCAGAAGTCCTGGCTGCTCGCGCGAGCCCTTTTCACGGCCTCCACTGCCCAAGCCGAATATGAGATCGAGCGAGGCCTTGCGTTCTCGCCGTCAGACCGAACCCATATCAACCCGAAGGCCCCCGTCGCTGTCCAAGACTATATCTCGCGAGATGACAAGCTCGCCGTCATGAAATTCTATGTCATGGCGGACACGGAGCTCTCGCGTATCGCTGTGCCGTGGCCGGCGGGGCCCTATGGCCAATTCAGGATCGGCGACGAGGGCTATGTCACGGACGAACAGTTCGGGCGCGTGATTCCCGACCCGGCCGACCAGAGCCTCTATGAGTACATCGCGAACGGCGGTGCGCTCACCGACGACGTTGTCCATGCCGCCGTGAGGGGGAATACCGAACACATCGATATGCTTGCCTCCCAGGCCATCGAAAACGACCCCGAGGCGCCGGTCTTCTACACCGAGGCGACCCAGGACGAGTGGGATGAGTCTGTCGACGAGGGCTATGTCCAAAAGAGCGATATCAAGACCGAGCGCGCCCACGAGATGCCCGGCACGAAAAGCCTCATCGCGCAGATCAGCAGGAAGCTGGGCGGCGGTACCGAGGGCGCTCTCCATACCACGGCTGCCACTCGCACCGGCTACTATCACTATGGGCAGTCCTGAGGGGGCGCAACGCGATGAGCATTACCCTTATACCGTTCGACTCCCCTATCGAGTGCATGACAATCGACACGGAGACCACGGGGCTCGACGCCGCCGGCGGAGATGAGATCCTGACGCTTGCCATGGTTCTCGATATAGAAGGTCTGGACTCCCCCTCGACGGTCCATTTACGTGTCAAGCCGCATCATAAGACGGAGTGGCCAGATGCCGAGCGCGTGAACCACATCTCCCCTGCCTCCGTTGCGAACTGCAAGCCCTTTGAAATCTATCTTGAGGCCGTTCAATCTCTATTCGACCGTACGGATAAGGTTGTCGGATGGAATGTCAATTTCGACCTCGGCTTTCTCGAGAAAGAGGGCGTCGTCATCCCTCAGACGACAAAGATAATCGATGCTATGGAGGACTTCGGTCGTGTGTACGGCCCGTTCTCGGAGACCAATTCCCGATGGAGGCTGGTCTCTGCGGCAGATGCCGTTGGATACAACTTCGAGGGGGCGCCCCATACCGCCCTCGCCGACGCCTTGGCGACCAGGCATCTGTATCTACATGCCGCGTCAATTGTCAAAGGCCATAGATATCCGGGAGCACATGCCAAGCACCCCGGAGCTTACAGACTTATTTAAAAAATTGTCACCTTGTGGCACCAAACCGGTCCGCACGGGTGGCCTATATGGCGAAAACTGTATTTGGCGCCGCTTGACTGTGCGGCCCCAAATACTCATCGCCGGAAGGAGGTATCAGCAATGCCCGGAGAGAACGAAGAGGCCATGCGTGTCCTGCTCATGCTCGGGCAGGCTGTCATGCCGCCGGCGCGAGAGGTTCTCATACTCACAATGAGGGCGCTGGCACGCGGCACCGGCAAAGTTGCCGGAACTGCCGGTAGGACAGCCCAGCGCGGCGCGAACCATGCGATCAGCCACGTAAATGGCCTTGGGCGTTACGGCCTTGTGACCGAGCATACGTTGAGGCGCGATCGCAACGATGTCATCAAGCTCGTCAACCTCGGTAAGGAAGGCGCCCTCGACCGCGGCGACCTGTCGCTCCTTTCCGACATCTGCCGCAGGCACCGAATCGGGTTTGCGGTTTTCGAAGACCCGGCGACCGGCTATTTTGCAATCGAATACAAGATGAAGGACCAGGAGGCACTTGCCGCCTGCATCGAGACGGCTATCGAGAGAAAGCTGATCTCGAATGCCGACGTGGACAGCGCCATGAGGGGGCCGGTCGAGAATGACGAGCCGGTCCAAACACCTGCCATCGCACATAACGACCGCTCGTCTGAGCAAAATAAAGAGTGTCCCGAGCTTCCCGCAATCGGGCTCCCTGCCGTGGGCCTCCCCCCGATCGGCCTGCCGCCTGCACCGGAAAGCATCGAATATCTCGGTGAGTCTTGGAAATTCGACCAGTCCGATGGGATGTACAAACGTAAATTCACCGGTTGGGACGGTACTGTCTACACTGCGGCCGTGACCACGGCCGGCGCCTTCAGGATTACCGATTCAGATGGACAGACGGCAAAAATCGGAAACCAGATCTGCGAGGGGGATGTCAAGGGCGCGTTTTGCGAGGGGCGCGCCGACGCCCTCGTTCGATGCCATGCCCAGATCGAAACCCTGAAGGACCGTGAGGCCTTAGAGGGTACGGTTAAGCTGCAGCAGCGTCAGGGGCGCACCAAGCAGATGGGCTCACACGAAGTCATTCGCGCCGTCAATATGCGTGACGCCGCCGACCGAAAGGCAAACCGCCACCAGATCGGCAAGCAGAACCGCCCGGCCACACACTCCCGCACCCTCAATAAGAGGGTCAAGAGGTAATTCATGAAGTTGCCCAAGGTGGACATAACGAAGGCAATCGGTGCCGTCGTGCTGGGTACAGCCGCCTTCTGGATCGTAAACCTTACGGTCCAGAAGGTCATGCTCGGCTACAATGGCATCGATACGCCCGTAGATGCCGTGGCATTCATAGCGTGGGCGGCGTCACGCCGACCCCTGGGCGTCTTCTTCGGTGGGGTCCCGTTGCTGATTTCTGCTGCTGCGGCCATCGTGATTGCACTTGTCGTCTTCCTCAAGAAGGAGGCGCCCGGCGAGGATATATCGCCGGCCAAGCAATATGGCTCCCAGCGTTTCTCCACCGCCCAGGAGCGTCTGCTGTACTCGCATAACAAGGCGACGGCCGAGTGGCCCGTCCCTGACTGGTGCGAGACGGTCGAAGACGACAATATCATCCTATCGCTCAACAGCAAGGTTGCCGGCACCTCCATCGTCAACGACAAGAAGGACCCGATCAGGCGAGAGAGCCAGGTGCCGAACCGCAACATGTTCGTTATGGCCGGATCGGGCGCAGGCAAGTCATATCGATTCGTGACCAACCAGATCATGCAGATGAACGGCAACATGGTCTTCACCGATCCCTCGGGCGAGCTATTCCGCGCATCGGCGGCGTTTCTGGAGAACAATGGCTATGACGTGCAGGTAATCGACTTGCGCGACGAGGAGCACATCCTGGCCTCGACCCCTTACAACCCGCTCATCAACTGCCGTGACGTCACGTCCATCAACTCCCTGGTCAATATGTTCATCTCGAACACCAAGGGCGAGGACACACGCGGCGACCAGCAGTTCTTCATCGATATGGAGAAGAACTTCTACACCTGCGTTTGCGGCATGTTTGTCTTCTGGTTCAAGGCCAACGGCAATACCGCGGACTGCACCCTTCCCGGTATCATCGACTACCTGGCGATGGCCAAGGCCGACGGCGCCGAGGGCATCAACAAGCTCGACCTCGTCTTCGAGGGGACGCGGGAGCGCGACGGCTTCGATGGGTTCGCGCAGTACATCATCGACACCTACGGCGAGGACGCGCTCGACGACGAGTCGCTTCCCGAGAACTCCGTCCTCACCAACTATCGCACCTTCAAGGCAAACGCCGGTGCCCCCGAGCAGATGGCGGCCGTTGTCTCCTCGTGTGCCGCGCGTCTGCAAAGGCTCAATAACCCCGCGATCAGGAAGATGCTGGGTCGAGATGAGCTCGACCTGCAGTCTATCGACAAGCGAAAGCGTGCCATATTCTTCTGCATCAAGTCCGGCGGCGGTCCCTATGACTTCGTCGCAGCGATGGCCCTGAACCAGCTGTTCGACATCTCCAAGGATATCGGTTCCACGAACGGTATCGGCCATCTCGAGATCCCCCTCTACTGCTATCTCGACGAGCTCGCCCAGATAGGTAAGATCCCCGACTTGGAGAAGCTGTTCGCCGAGAGCCGTAAGTTCTGGATCAACCTCTGCGCCATTGTGCAGGACGGCAAGCAGCTCGAGGCTCGATACGGCAAGCAGTCGGAATCCATCCGTGCAAACTCTGCCATCTTCATGTACATGGGCTCATCCCTATTTTCCGACTGCGAGCAGATATCCCGCGAGATGGGCAGTACCACGAAGAAGTTCACCGATTACTCGGTCTCGAACTCCGCAAGCGGCAAGTCCATCCAGGAGAGCACGAGATACGTCAAGGTCCCGCTCATGAGCCCCGAGGAGCTCTACAGCTTCAACGAGGAGGACGGCCTGTCCCCCGATGAGTGCGTTACCCACTACAAGCAGGGAATGTGGTTTCGCGACCTCAAGGCCGACCCCGAGATACATCCGAGGCGCAAAGAGTATCTCGATGCGGGCAAGACCGACATGCTTGAGTGGGCGCGCTCCAGAAGGCATGTGGAGGGCCCCGGCACCTCTACGCCCGAGGATGTCGTGCTCGTCGACCGCGCAAACCCCAAGACCATCGTTATCGACGCCTATTGAGGCGCGTGATAGGTATCGCAAATCCTTAGGGAAGGACATTTTAATGGAACAGCTTTCGCAACTCGTCACATCCTTCGAGAACCTCATGATTGCCGGCGGGTCGCTCTTCGCCCTGTGGGGCGTCTACAACCTGCTCGAGGAGAAGACCAAGGGCCGCCCCGGCCACGGCACCGAGTGGTGGCAGGTTCTCGCCGGTGTCTTTATCGCCGGATGTGGCGTCTCCCACATCATCTCCCAGCTGTTCAGCGGCATCCTCGGATAATGGAGATCCGAGAGAGGCTGCTCGCCCTCGCGGCCGGCTCCCCCATCGGTGGTGCTACGTCGCCCGGGCCAACAGATCCGTATGACGAATTTGAATATGACAAGCGGCATATAAGGTGGTCTGAGGACATCTTCCGCTTCGCGGTTATCAGCGTTGTCCTGTTGGTGCTGGGTTGCGCGATGTCCGGTATCGCATATGCCGCGCAAAAGGGCCAGTGGTCCGTAAGAGACTCGCTGGATATTTCAGGCTTTCAGACAACAGACTCTAAGCGCTACGTTGTTATTCGTTGGACGGATATTGAAAATGACAAGTTCATAGACTTTAAACATGACGGAATCACCGCTCATGAAATTAGATATGAGGTGAAAATCGGAAACGGAGGGGCAAATCTTTACGGTCCGGTTTATGTCGATAAGAAAGGTAAAACTGTAAGTTCAAAAGCCGCAAAAACAAAAAAACTCGATGGAAGTTTGAACGACAGCAAATATCTCAAGAGCTTTGCGCCAAGTTGGGCCCCTGATGGATGGGAGATAGCAAAAGATGCGTCAACCGGACAGGAATCCACTGGAACAGGCGGAAAACCGAATACTGACAACGATTCGGCCGCAAAGGACCCGGACGACATGGAGAATAAGCTAATCAAGGATAATCCGCCAAAGTTCGCCCTAGATTTTAACTTCTTCAAGTATTCTGCTGAAAATCTGGTGTGGACCTTCTGCCGTGGGCTTGCGGAAAGTGCAACGAGCCTTGCAGAATGGTGCATTTCGCTAGTGTCCTCTACGGCGAACACTGCATTCACGTCCGATTTTACCAATGGTCCTTTCGGCCAGTTCTACACTATGGCGTCGAAGCTATCGAAAGGCGCTTTCCAGCCCTATGCCATGGCGTTTCTCGGCCTGACCTTCGGCGTCGCCCTCATGCACCAGCTGGATGTCCGCCGCAAGATGGCCGGCGTCGATATCATGGCAAGCCTCGCCTTCGTCGTCATGATGTTCGCGGTGAGCTACACCCTCATCATCCACGCGATGGACATCTGTGCGGCCGTATACGTTCTCGCCCAACATCTTGTAGGTATCGTGAATAGCACGCTCGCATCAATGGGGATCGATACGACCAGCTCCATTGGCATAAAAGAACAGGTGATCAAATCATTCGACGCCCTGACTTACGCACAGGCCGGAACTTCGTTTATCCTTCTCATTCTCGCCATCGTTTCACTCGTTGCCTGCGTCGCCTGCCTATTCACCGTGCTGACGACCATCTTCGTACGTGTAGGCGAAATCTATTTGAGGGCCGCTGCAAGCCCCCTTTGCCTATCGTTCTTTGCTGACGACAAATCAAGGCCCATGGGCGTCGGTTATCTCAAGCGTTTCGCTGCGGTCTGTTTCCAGGCTGTGATGATTGTCATCGCGATTGGCATGATTCCCCTCATCAATACGGTCGCAACCGAACTCATTGCCCCCATCACGTCCGATACGAGCACCCTAAATGGTTTCGGGGGCGCCGCGGCCGCACTCATCCCCTCGATGTGCTCAGTTCTTTGCATTACGGAAATCGTGAACAAGTCAAAAGTCGTTGCCAACAGCCTGTTTGGCCTTGTCTAGGGAAGGTAGTGAAATGGCTGAGACATTCGTACGCGATGACATCAACAACTACGTCGCAAGAAACATCTTCGGGCGCTTTTCCAGGCGTTCAGCCATAGCCGCGCTTGCCGCCGCCGCTGTCGTTTCTGTCGGCATATACGGCGTCTATGCATGGGGCTGGAGCCTCGAGGTCGTCACATATATGGCTATACCGGTTTGCATTGCGATCGGTGTTATCGGCCTCCATTCGCATCACGGTCTCAAATCCGAGAAATGGCTGCCACTCATGTTGAAGGACCGTGCCGAACCGGAACAGCTCACGTTGACGGTTCCGACCTTCGAGGTGTCTGTACCGAAGAAGACGAAGGCCGAGGTCCGCGAGGGTAAGCGTCGCGAAAAGACGGCTAGGAAATCAAGGAAATTGGAGCAGGAGGCCGTGCCGGCGGGAATCGCGCAGGCGATGGCTGAGGCCTCTGTTAGAAATGATGGGAGAAACCCGAGATGAGCAGACTGACGATTGACGACCTCGACCGAGAGATTGCCGAGGCCGAGCAGCGCCGCGCGAGCGCCCTCGAGGCGGGCTGGCAGAAAGGTGTGTGTCAGATGGACAAGCGCCTGAAGAAGCTGAGGAAGAAGCGCGACAGGTATGTCGCGAAATGCGGCGCCGAGGTCCCCTCCATTCCCCTCGGCTCCTCCTGGGCGACCGATGAAGCGCAGGCGGATCTCGGTGTCAACACGGCGCTCTCGACCGATGTGAAGCTCGTCCAGCCCAAGTGGTCGACCACGAAACTCGTCCCCTATGAGCTGCTCACGGTAGATGGAGTCATGCGCATCGACAGCGAGACCTACTCCATCGCCCTACGCGTCGATGACGTCAACTATCAGGGAGCGCGACCCGAGGACCAATATCTCGTGCGCGAGGCGTGGGCGGGATACCTCGACTCGCTCGACCATACGGTTCGACTCGGTATCTTCATCATGAACAAGCGCGTGAGCCCGGAGGAGTTCGCCTCCGACCTGCTGTTCCGCGAGGTCCCCGGTGACGAGCGCGGCAACGTCCTGCGCCGCGAGTACAACGCATGGACCCGCTCCATGCTGGCAAAGTCCTCCCGTTCGGTGCGCCGCGACCGCATCATCACGATTGCAGTGTCGGCCGACACGCTGGAGCGTGCGGTGCCCCGGCTGTCGCAGGAGGCTGATTCCTTCCTTCGGTTCATCCGCGATCTCGGCTCGGACGCGCACGTACTCGACGGACAGCAGCGCCTCGACATCATCCAGACAATGACGCGCCAAGACGATGGCCCGGGCACGGCGAACTTCGAGCGCCTTTCCGGGACCGTCGGCCTCACGACCCGCGAGCTCGTGGCGCCCTCCTCCGTCCTCACCGCCGACGGCTATCGCGGCGACCCCCGCATGATTATCGGCCGCCGCTGGGTTAAAACCTATGACGTCACGCTCGACGGCTACGGCAAGACCATGAAGGACTCCTTTATCTCGGACCTGACGGGCCTGCCCTACGACCTCACCGTCGCATGGCATATCCGTCCCTGGGAGTTCTCCGCGGCAATTTCAGCCGCAGAGAACCACCTGCACGAGATCACCGAGGAGAACAACACCTACCAGTTCAACACGAGCCGTCCCGAGGTCGGCTACTTCGTCGACCAGAACAACATGCCGCCCGCCATGCGCGAGGCCCAGGAGGACGCCGAGGCGTTCCGAGACGACCTCGAGAGCGCGGAGATGCACGCCTTTGGCGTCACGACCGTCGTGACCGTCCAGGGGCGCACGGAGACGGAGCTCGAGGAGGCCTGCCGCGAGGTCGAGAAGGTCTTCTCCACTCATAGGAAACCCTATCCCGATTCATGGCGGGCCCTTCGCGAGGAATCCTTCTCGACCGCCCTGCCGATCGGCGCCCCCTACATTCCGTATGAGCGTACGTTGACCACGGACCCCCTGTCGCACATGCTGATGTTCGTCGCCGCCGAGATGAACGACCCGGGCGGTAACATCATGGGCCTCAACGCCGAGACCCGCTCATTCATCGTCTACGACCCGGTGTCCCATGAGCACACGAACAGCTTCACGCTGGCCCAACCCCGCTCCGGAAAGTCGTTCAACTCAAAGATTACGCGCATTATCCCGGTGCACCTGAAGCATCCAGACGACGATGTGATCACGATTGACCCCGAGGGCGAATACGTCACGCCTACCCAGTATCTCGGCGGCCAGGTCATCCGCATCGCCGAGAACTCTGGCGATTTCATCAATCCCCTCGATATCTCTCTCGCTTACGGCTCTGACGACCCGGAGACGAAGTCCTCCCCCGTGCCGGCGAAGGTGTCCTTTATCCAGTCTCTCGTGCGCATGATGGCCAGTAGCGTCAACGATGCACAGGCCAATGTGCTCGATGCCGCCGCCGCATACGCCTACAACCGATATCTCGACGACCCGCGCCCGGAGAACCTGCCGACACTTCAAGATATCTACGACTTCCTGATGTCCGAGCAGGGCTCCGACATGCGCGATGCGCGCGACCTCGCGAAGCTGATTCGCCGTTACGTCACGGGCACGCTATCGCTGTTCAACCATCCGACAAACGTGAATCTTCAGTCGAACCTCGTTTGTTTCGACCTGCACGAGCTGTCCAGTGAGCTCAAGCCGCTGGCGCTGCTCATCATCCTCGACCATATCTGGGTCCGCGTCTCCGCGAACCGACGCGCCGGAAGGCGAACCTGGCTCATCATCGACGAGTTCCAGCTCCTGCTCGACAGCCCCTACGCCCGCAGCCAAATCGACCGGTTCTTCACGCGTGGCGGTAAATGGGACTTCTACATCAACGCCATCACGCAGAACCTCTCCCGTGTCCTCAACAGCGAGGAGACGCGCTATATGTTCCAGAACTCGCCCTTCGTGACGATTCTTCAGCAGACAAGTGACCTCCTCCCCGACTTCCAGGAGTTGTTCAACCTCTCCGAGAGCCAGACGAAGGTTTTGGCCACCGCGCATCCCGGCGAGGGACTCTACGTGTTCAAGAACCGCGTCGTCCACTTCGACTTCCAGATCGACTCGAAGATCTGCCCGACGCTCTACGACATCTGCACGACGCGTCCCGCCGATATCAAGCGCCGGGCGGCAAGGCCGGTATTGGCGGGACCCGACGTCGGTTCGCTCGACGAGCCAGAAGACGACCCATCCTCGAATTCGCGCCCGAGACGCGAGGAAATCGGTCGCTGCGTGCCGTCGCCCGATCATATGGCCCCCTCGCCGTGCCCACTGCCCGACAGCCAGCCGGCACGCATGCAAATAGGTTTCAACGGCGGCGACAACCGGAACGCGGTTGCCGCCAATAAAGAAAGGATGGAAGATATGGATATTCGTGACTTCCAGGAGGGCGCGGACTTCTCGCGCTTCAACACCCGTCGACTCCCAACTGAGGAGGAACTGCGCGCGCAGGCCGAAGCCGAGCTCAAGGATCTCGTCCTGAACGCAATCAATCAGGTCTTCACCCGTGAGAGCGACACCCATTTCGATGATTTCGCCCTGGCGCTCTCCTCGGCCGGCATCACGCTGGGCGCCGATCCCTCCGGCGACATCGCCTTCTCGAACGGCACGGTCGCCCTTTCCGGTTCCGAGGTCGGCTATACATTGCCGGCACTCGTGGCCATGTCGGAGCACGCGAACGGCCTTGATGTCGCGCCGCAGGCCCAGACCGCCACTGCCCCCGAGCAGGCTCAGCCTGTCGACGAGAGCAACGTGCAGGCTGGATCCCGCTCCGATGGAGCCCGCCTGCAGCAGACGGAACCGCCGGCCCGCCCGGACACCCAGGCGCAGGCCTATCGACAGTCTGCTCATGCCGCTTCTTCTCAGCAGACCCCTGCGGCAAGCTTCACGCAGCCTAACGGTATGTATCCTAACCAGCGCGCAGCCCAGCGCCATCTCAAGCAGGCCGCAATGCAGGCGGCGGCTACCCCTCAGCACTCTGATGACCAGCGTTTTACCAGCGCATCGGTCGCGGGGGCAATGCAAGGCCTGCTGGGCTACCAAAACGACAGCGGCGAAGACCTCGGCGGCATGTTTGCCAGTCCCGATGAGATCAGCCCCGAGGGCCTCGGCGAATATGCAAACGGCTCCGGTTTCGTAGGTTAATAAATGCGCTCGACGAGATACGCTTCCAACCTTGCCCATGCGGATGCACGCACCGCCGCCAGCCGGCGTACGGGCGCCGTGCCCGCCGCTCTAGAGGCAGGGTCGCGGGGCACTTCCGCATGGGACGGGACCTCACAGCGCCCGAACAGGTCGCGATCTGGTTCTCCTGACTTATCTCGTCACAGCGCCCAGAAATCAACACGCTTGCGCGCTTCTTCTGCCGCCGTGGGTGCCGTCTCCTATGGCGGCACCTTCGTGTCCATTGCGAAATCTTCCATGACAGGCGCATCCGAAGCCGATGCGCCCGACACAGACGCATCGGAGGGATCGGGTTTCTCCCCCTCCGGCACGGCCCCGTCTTCCCGACGCGGGGCCTCTGTATCGGGCGCAACGCCCTCGGCCCAGCTCTATGCATCCTCATCGCTCGCGAAGAAGGTGGCGACGGTCCCGGTCGCCCCTGTTGCCGGTAGCGCCTCAAAGGCTCTCAAACGAGCCAATGCGGTTGAGCTCGATATTCTCATGAAGCGCCGTCCCGGCTCGATCAAAAAGGATCCGGCCGCCGTCAAAAAGCTACAGGACCATCGCAAGACGGTTCTGCGCAGGAAGAGAAAGGCTGCCCTCAGGCAGGCCCCCCTTAGCAAGAAGGCGGGGCGCGCCGTCGGCGGCAAGCTCTCCCGAAAGCTATTCAAGGGCCGTAAGGGAAGACGACAGCTTCTCTCGTTCAGGAAGTGGAAGAACAGGATTGCCTTGTTCGCCTCGTCGCTCTCGCTCGGCGGCCTTCTGCTAATGGGGATGATCCTTGCCTCAGCGTTCGGGCTCGTGCAGTTCGGACATCAGGCCGGTGGCGCAAGCAACGGCGGGAGCCTGGGCGGTGACGAGCTCGCTATCTACCTGTACCTCAAGGATCATGGTTGCGATGATATTCATGCCGCGGCCATTATGGGCAACTACTGCCATGAGTCAGTGGGTTCCGCAAACCACGCGATATACCCGATGGCAGACCAGGCAATGGGTTCGTATGCCTATTGGCTGGACGGAAAGAGCCCGAAAACAAACGACGAGATCATTTCGAGAGGTTCTGTATATAACAAGGCGACCGGTATAGGCCAATGGGACGGAGGGCGCCGCCTCCGCCTGGCTCAATTCGCCAAGGAGAATGGCAAGAACTGGTACGACCTCGATGTCCAGCTCGAGTTCTGGTCGGACCACGATGAGTGGGGCTCGTTTCACAGCGCCAACGGCAAGTACAACTACCAAACATTCATGGATGCGACCGATCTCGAGGCCGCGACGAAGATCTACGCCATGGGCTGGGAACGTTGCGCGATGGTGGGAGGCAAGCCCTCCGGCTGGGAGCAGCGATACACCAACGCGCAGTATTTCTACAACGCCATCACGTCCGGCACCCTCGGCGGCTCGGGCCAGGGCCTGGCGGGCGCCACGGGAACCCAGCTCGCCGTCGTCAATGCCTGCAAGTCAACGCCCTCACCCGGCCTGAACTGGTGCGCCGCGTGGGTGACAAACGTATTCAAGGCGGCGGGTGTCGGCTCATTCGGCGGCAACGCATGCGACATGGTCAAGGCATGGTGCCATAGCAACAACCCTGCGGACCTCAAGGTCGGCATGATCGTCGGCGACGCGAGCCACCCCGGCACCGGCAGCCCCGGACTTCTCTATGGCCACATCGGCATCTACATAGGTGACGGCAAGGTCATGAGCAACGAGGGCGCAATCACCACCAAGACGCTCGATGAGTTCATTGCCTTCTACGGTAAGGGCTCAGGCGTCTACTGGGGATGGATAGGCGGAGTCGAACTCAAATAGCCAACAAGGGAAAGGAAGGCTCGCAATGTACAAAAAGGGAAGGAAGCTGGATTCGAAAGGGATCATACTCGCCTGCGTGGGCATCATCATAGTCTGCATCGCAATCAACGTCGCGTTCGCACTCTTTCCGCCCACAGGCAGGACAGATGACAACGCGGCGGTGGAATCATCGGCTGCCCCCGACGGCGTAGTCGGTGCCGATGGCTACGGCACGGATGATGAATCGGAAGGCGGTGCCACGGACGATAAGGGTGAATCGACGCAGGTCGACCCCTCGATTGTTGCCGTCCCGGATAACCTGCCCGAGGGAATGACCCAGACGGGCTTCCAGGACGTGGTCGCAAGGTACCTCACGTCCCTGACCCCCGAATACGGCGTTCCCGAGAAGACGCTCATCGAGTCAAGCGATGTCAATCAGGGAATGGGTCCCGAGGGATCCGACATCCCCTACTGGGTCATCCGCGTCTACTTCCCCAATGAGACGGAGATTCCCGTGACCGTCGACTACACCAAGGGCGAGGGCTTTAACGTCGGAACGTACTGATCGAGATGAAGAACGCGCCCGGACCGTACACAACCGAACCTTCCCTGCTGCTCTTTCGCCGACGCCTGGCCGCCCTCATGAGGGTGACGGGCATCGGCCAGGATGAGCTTGCGGGGATGATCGGGCAATCGTCGCGCTCGATCGGTCTGTGGCTCACTGGCGTCAGGTTGCCCTCGGCCGTCTCGCTCAAGGCCCTCTCAAGGACGTTCGGCGTTCCCACCGATTGGCTGCTGGGCGCAGACGCGGTCGAGATAGCCTCGGGACTCACAAGGCTCGCGGAGATAGCATCGGCTCCGAAGGCGACGGATGCTGGTACCGATAGGGCGTCAGGCTAAAGGCTCATCTGCCTTGCCGCGGTGAACACTTGTTCCCGCGCCTGGCGACATGGGCGCACTCCCCCATCATCGATGGGTAGTTGACTGAGACGGGGAGGAATTAATGCAACAGAGCCACATTGAAGCGCCTGCCGAGATGCTCGCGGCGGTTATGGGCCATCCGCATGGCTGGGACACGATTCTCGACGCCATGGCCGAGCACTCCGAACTGGGCCCGAGGGGAATTCTCGCCCTTGCGGCATTCAAGCTCGACCATCCCGATGCCGATACATCGACTGTCCTCAGCAGGCAGCGCGCCGATATGCTTGGCGCAAAGATAAAGGAGCATCCGGCCGGATTCGAGATTCTCGTTCCCTTCGCCAGACGGGTGGACGATGAGCTGACTCTCGATTGCGAACTCGTTCCCGAGACGGTCTACCCCGCCTCCGCCTATATGGGGCTCACCTCGTGCCCCGGCGCCGCACCGATCAGCGTCGTCGAGGGGGATGCGGTCGCGCTCGATGCGGTCTCGAAGGCCTCCGAAGACGTCGACCTTGAGGGCATGGATCCGATTGCCTCCCACGTGACGCTTCGCCGCTATGGGATCGATGACGGCCTGGAGGTCCGTATCCCGATGGAGGATACCGAGCTGCTTCTCGCACGTATCGAGCACGTCTGTGCCCAGGTGAGGGGCGCCACTGGCAGAATCGACCGCGCCCTCAGGAAGGCGGGATTCGAGTGCAAGCCGAGAGCGCGGTCCCCGCAGGGCGACCGGGCCGAGCGCTGCCAATTGGCAACCATGACGACCAAGCGACTAAAGAGCATGCTCGCCTCCTTCGATGCCGGTGCGCGCGGAACCTCCAATAACTCTCGAAAGGGGGCGTAGCGCCATGGCCAGGAGAACGTCGAGGCGATTTGTCGCGGCTGAGGGGCAAATCTCCCTTTTCGCGATGGATGATTCATCGATTTACGAGGCGCCCGCCGAAGAACAAACCGATAACGTGGAAGCGCAGCAAAGGTTGGCCCTTGACTTCGGGGCGCAAGAGGAATCTTATGTAAGCCAAGCGGGAGGCGACGAGTCCGCCCACAAGGATGATTTCGAGGAGGAAGCGCATGTCGGTGCTGAAGAACCCGTACAGGGGCGTGAGAGGTCTGCGGTATTCCTTCATGGAGCAGAACGCTCCGGAGGACCTGGCCAGGATGGAGGCGGCCGGCGAGACGGAGGAGTATCTCAAGGCGGTGGAGCGCAACTACCTGACGAGGCTCGCGGAGCTGCAGGACAGCTGCCTGGAGAGCTGCGGGGCGACACCGGAGTTCGCGCAGACCGCGATGGCCGAGTGCCGGTACGACGACTACATCCGCAAGGCCGACAGCGCCCAGAAGATGGCCGAGGAGATCGCCCTCAACGAGACGGTGTTCACACTCTAGCCGCTCACCACAACACCGAATACCTGAACCCCGATATCCAGGCCGGCCATTCGCCACTGGAGCGCGCCAGGCTGAATGTCGCCGCGCTGCGCGCCCTCAAGGCGACCATGGGCGAGGGGCGAGAAGCCACCCTCGAGGAGGCGCGCGCCATCTCAGCCTATTCCGGTTGGGGCGGTGCCGCGAACGCCTTTGCCGAAAACCCGACCGGTGGCTGGGCCGATGTATCACGGGACCTGAAAGAGCTTTTGAGTGAGGATGAGTTCGCCGATCAGCGCGCGACGGTCCTCACCGCCTTCTACACCCCCCGCCCCGTCGTGGAACTCATCTGGGAGACGTTGAGGGATGCCGGTATCTGTGACGAGGGAAGGGCCGAGATCCTGGAGCCGGGCTGCGGAACTGGCAACTTCATGCGCTGCGTCCCCGTGGGAATGGACGTCCATGTGACCGGCGTCGAAATCGACCCAGTGAGCGCGGGGCTTGCACGCATGCTTTGTCCCGACCATACGATCGTCGCCGCCGATATCGCCAAGTGCGAGATCCCCGAGGGGTCGTTTGATGCCGCCATAGGTAACGTCCCCTACTCAGACGCGATAAAAATCGACGGGGTGCCGCTTCACGACTACATGATCAAGAGGGCCGTGGCCGCCGTACGCCCCGGCGGTATCGTCGCCGTGCTGACGAGCCGCTATACCATGGACAAGGCCCGAGAGGCCACGCGTGAAAGTCTTGCCCGCGAGTGCGATCTTGTCGGCATGGCACGGCTCCCCAAGGAGACTTTCGAGAGCCAGGCGGGAACGAGCGCGCTGTGCGACCTCGTCGTCCTGAGGAAGCTCGCCGAGGCGCGGGAGATCACGCACGACAACGCGCCGGCCTGGGTCCGCACGGAGACGAACGCGGACGGCTTCCGCGTGAACGCGCTGCTTGCCTCCAACCCGTCCATGGCCGTCGGCGAGCAGCGCTCGGAGATGACCGCATACGGCCCCGGATACTCACTGATAAGCGGCCTGGACGCCGCGGGAATCGCCGATAGCGCTAGGAAGTCCCTGGCAAATCAGGCCATCGGCGCGATTTCCCATACATTTGAGGGGATGCCCGACAGGTCTGCCGCGCCCGAGGTCGCGCAGGTTCCCACCGACCCGGCGCTCTATGAGTTCACGCTGGGCGACGGCGGGTCGATCTGGTGCGGCAACGGCGACACGGTCGAGCGTTTCCGGCCCGCGGGGCGCGAGGCGGAGGACCGTGCACGCGCAATGCTTGAGCTCAGGGATGCCGCCCGAGCGCTTATCTCGCTCGAGCGCGACCCCAAATCGACCAACGCCGCAATCGAATCTGGAATCAAGGCCCTCAGCGAGCGCTACGACCGCTTCGCCGAGCGCTACGGTCGCCTGAATGATCCGAAGAACCGCAGGGTCCTCACCATGAAGGGCTATCACGACTGCTCGCTCGGCATCAACCTCTTCAGTCTCGAGGTGCTGGACACCAAGAAGAACTTCGTCCGCAAGGCCGACATCCTCTCGAAGCGCACCGTGCGCCCCCAGGCACCCCTCCCCGACCGCTCTGAGACCCCTGCCGATGCCCTGGCCGTCTCATATGACCGCACGGGCGGCGTCGATCTGGCGCTCATCGGGCGACTGCTAGGCTGCAGTGTCGCCGAGGCCGAGCAAAGGCTCGGCGACCTCATCGTCCGCGATCCGATTACGTCGAGGATCGAGAGCTCCGAGGCATATCTTTCCGGCGATATCGGCGGGAAGCTCGATGCGATCCATTCGATGCAAAAGAAGATAGAGAGCGATCGGTTCGACGCCGGGGAAAGCTCCTGGCTCGAGTCGGTATCGATTCCCCCTGCCCGCACTCCCGAGACGAGTGCGGAGGTGGCGAGAGCCGTTGCCGTTCTCATGGAAAGCGGCCTATGGGACACCTGCGTCCATCCCCTGACGGCAGACCGTGCCGTCATCGCCTCGGCGCATGTCGGCAGCCTCCCCGACAGCTGGCGCGACAGGGCATTCAGTACGTGGACCGGGGAGGCGTTAATCGCCGCCCTGGGAGAGCTCGATGAGGGGGTCCGCATCTCCACCGAGCGCAGGAACGGCTACGCGGCCATATCGAACCCCCTCATCGCGGCGCTCGTCGAGAGGTCGCTCGGATATCTGGCGAGTAGACGGGATTTCGCGACCGATGGGATGAACACGGAGGAGGTTCTCTGGCGATTGTCAACCAATCCCCGCGTGGGGCCCGATGTCCTTGCCGCCGCGCTCGGGCGTGCCGATGCCGACAACACATATCAGACTCCCGGTCCGATCAAAAACCTGGCGCGCGCGTATGGGATCCCCGTTGACCGGAAGTCGGAGCAGAAGCCCCTATCGAGTGTTCTGGCGGCTGCGATGAAGGCCGACCCCGTGCCGGCCGAATACCTTATCTCTCTCGGCTATCGCCAGACGGGTGAGGAGGCCGTGACGAGGACTACCCGTGTCGACTGGATGGGCGACGTCGATCAGCCCATTCCCCACGAGGAGCTCGTCAACCCAGACGACCTTGCCGAGTACAGGGCCAGACGCGAGCGGCATATGGCAGCCTTCGGCCTAACCGAGTCGGATGTCGAGAGGCTCGCCGCGCTGCGCACCTGCGAGGAGAAACTGAAAGCCGTCCTTCCGCGTGAGCTCGGCCCCGGGGAGATCGCGGCGACCCTGGGCTCCCCCTGGATTCCCCCCTCCTTCGTCATGAGCTTCATCGAGGAGGAGCTCGGGTTAACTGATGGCGAGATGACTGCGGCAAAGCAGAGGAAATTCGAGGTTGCCCATGAGCCTCGTACCGGAAAATGGCGCCTGACGGGAAACGCGACCGAGCTTTCGCTCGAGGTGCTTGCCAGATACGGCATCAGCAGCTATTCGCCGCTAAAGGTCATCTCGGCCGTCCTCAACGGCAGCGAGACGAAGCTGAACAAGACCGACCCGTCCACGGGCAAGAAAGTTCCCGACCCCCAGGGGACTAAGGCCGCATGGGACAGGAGGCGCTTGATTTCGTCGGCTTTCGAGAAATGGGTGTGGGCGGACCCCGATCGGGCAGATGTTCTGTGCAGAATCTACAACGATAGGTACAACCGATTGGCGCCCAGGACGTATGACGGCTCATACCTCACTTTTCCCGGTATGAACCCCGATGTGGAGATGAGGCCGCATCAGCGTGCCGCCGTCGCGCGAGCCGGGCAGGCAGATGAGGGCACGTTTGTGGCCCATGTCGTCGGCGCCGGAAAAACCTATACGGGTATCGCCATGTGTATGGAGGCCAGGCGTCTCGGTCGGGCCAACAAGCCGCTTGTCGTCGTGCCGAAGCACCTGACCGAACAGTGGGCATCGGATTTCGCCTACCTCTATCCAGGGTCGAGGGTGCTCTATATGGGCAAAACGGAGTCGGATTCCGCGGATGCGGCGAGGGAGTTCTTCGGCCGCGCGGCAAACGGGGACTGGGACGCCGTGATCGTGTCGAGTTCGCGCTTCGACATGCTCGACCTCTCGCAGGAGCGAAAGGAGGTCTATCTCAAACGCCGAAGGGCGGAATTCCTGCAGGCCAAGGAAGATGCGCAAGAAAACGGTGGAACCTTCTCGGTTAAAAAGCTTGAGGAGGAAGTCAAGAAAATCAACGATAAGCTCTCGATGCTCCATTCCTCTCCGAAGACCGAAGGGCTTTCGTTCGAGGAGATCGGCTTCGACTATCTGTTTGTGGACGAGGCGCACAACTATAAGAATCTCCCTACGTATGGCCTCGCGATTGCGGGAATGACTTCCTCGAAGTCCAACCGAAGTGAGAGCCTGCTTGAAAAGTGCACCTACCTTCGCGAGATCGGCCATGGACGCAACATCGTGTTCGCCACGGGCACGCCTGTCACCAACACGATGGGCGAGCTGTACAACATGCAGCGCTATCTCGCCCCCGAGCTCCTCGAACGGCAGGGCCTGTCATCGTTCCCGTCCTGGGCGTTCACGTTCGGCACGATAGAGGACTCGATGGAGATCAAGCCCGAGGGCAACGGCTTCCAGCTGAAACAGCGCTTCACGAAGTTCCATAACCTCCCCGAGCTCATGAGCGCCTACCGAACCTTTGCGGACATCGTCACGCAGGAGACCGTGAACCTCAAGGTCCCCGATTGCGAGGAGATCCATATCACCGTGCCCGCCACACCTGAGCAGCTCGAGGAAGTCAAAAAGCTCGGAATCCGCGGCGAGCGCGTCCGTGCCGGAAATGCAGAGGGCAACGATAACCTGCTTGCGATCACGGGCGACGGCATGAAGGTCGCACTCGATCCGAAACTGATGCACCCCGAGTTTGAGCCGATGGAGGGCGGCAAATGTGAGGTATGCGCTCGCGAGGTGTTTAAAATCTGGGAGGAGACGGCCGACATGCGCGGCGCGCAGCTCGTCTTTTGTGACCGTTCGACCCCGGCCTCGGGGAAATGGAATATCCAAGACGATATGAGGAGACGCCTCATCGAGGCCGGAATCCCCTCCGAGCAGGTTGCGTGCGTCAGCGACGCCGGCAACGATTCGGAGAAGAAGGAAACGCTCTTCGAGAAGGTTCGTTCGGGCGAGGTGCGCGTCCTCATGGGTTCGACTGAGAAGCTGGGCACGGGCACAAACGTCCAGACGAGACTCGCGGCCATCCATAACCTTGATTGCCTATGGAGGCCTTCCGATTTCGAGCAGCGCCTTGGTCGAATCAGGCGCCAGGGAAACCTTTTCGAGAGCGTGAGGGACTTCAAGTACGTCGCCCAGGGAACGTTCGACTCCTTCCTCTACTCCACCGTCGAGCACAAGCAGCGCTTCATCGGGCAGGTCTTCTCGAATAAGCCGTCCGTGCGCAGCATGGATGACATCGATGAGACGAGAATCTCCTACTCCGACCTTGCCGCCGTGGCGTCCGGTAACCCCGATATCAAGAGGATCCAGGAACTGAGAAGCGAGATCATGGCCCAGTCCATGCTCAAGCAGTCTCATTCCGAGATGGTGGCAAACATGCGCCACCAGATCGAATCTCGCTATGAGCCTTCGGCCGCGTGCAACCGCCGGCGATTCGAGTTGCTCGAACGCGACCACGATGTCCTCGAGCGCGCGAACAGGCAAAGGGAGCTCGACAAGGGCGCAGATATCGTAAGGGTCTCGGTCGGAGGCGTGTCGGCGTTAGATCGAGCTAGCGCGATCGGCATGATCCAGGCGGCTGCCGGAGATTGTCCCATCGGCCCCGTCAGGGCAATCGGAGAGTTTCGCGGTCTCGAGATTGTCGTGAAGAAGGAGCAGACGCTGCTCGGGCGAGACGGCACCTTCCGTTACGACCCTTTCATCGGCCTGAGGGTCAAGGGCACAGCCGACGCGCACTGGTCGAACCATATGCTGCCGTCGGCCACTTCCGGTTCACACACCGTGCTGCAGCAGATGGACGGCATTATCGAGAAGGAGGCGGGCGGTCTAGACCAGGCAAGGGCCCTAATGGAGCGCTCCGACAAGCAGCTTGAGGATGCCAGGAGAATCGTTGTCGAGCCCTGGGACGGTGAGGGAAATCTCGAGAAGCTGCAGGCCGAGCTTGCCGAGCTGGAGCAGAAGGAGCTGGAAAAAGGCCATGACGAGTCAGGTGTAGATGGTGACCGGGACGAGGACGGCCCTGCCATCGCGGAGTCTCCCGCCAGTGTTGGGGGACGCGATGGGAGCGCACATCCCCACACGAGCGGCCATGGATTTTAAACGACAGTCACAGTCGGCCTCCAAAGGCGACAGCCGTTTGGATGCTATGGAGCCCATTGAGGTTGAATGAGAACGGAGACGGGATGAACGTAGGGAAAAGTCTCGCCGAATCGATTGAGGGGGCCACGACGGCCTACTATCGAGATGGCGGTGGCACAGAGACCGGGATTGCGGCCGACGTAAGGCTGGTCGAGGCGCTTAAACAGGCCTATATCGCCGCCTACGCCAGAAATGATGGCGGCTCGCTGGATACCGTGAAAAATGAGCTCGCGGAGTTCGGTGGAAGGGAGCCGACGACCGATGAGATCTGCGAGGCCGCCATCGCGCTCGCCGGCAAGCAGGCGAAGCAGGATGCCGGGGTTATCTCCCGTATGTTTAAACTGCAGGCCGCATCGCTAGCGGAAGAGTATGCGCCCGCGCTCGTCAGGACCTTCGATGCGGAACGCGCCCAGAAGACCGATCGCGGTATCGAGGGAAATACAAAGGATATGCCAAAGCGAACGGCTATTAGGAGGAACTGATATGCATCTTGTGGATGACCTTGGGGAGCCTTACGTCACTTTATTTAGCGTGCAGTACACGCCCCGGTACAGCGACTATCCAAGACGGCCCCATGACGCAGCAATCAGGCTCAAGAGAGATCCTAAAGGCCGCGGGGGCGTCTTCGTCCAGCCTTTCTCATATGGTGGCATCGTCCCTGTGGCCCATGTCTCACATGAGGTGGAGGCGGCCCTTGCGCTTGGATGGCCGGAACTGTCGCGTAACGGTTACCTTGTAGAATTTCCCGGCTATTATGATGATGCCAAGGGAATCGGGAGTTATGGTGCCGGTCACGAGAGCCTGATGGAACTTCCCATCCTCATGGGCATCCTCGAGCTGGAGGGGCTGGTCGAGAACGCCGAGCGTAACTCGCTTTACGGCGCCCTCGTGATCGATGAGAAAACTAACGAGATAAAGGTCGAGGTTCCCGGGGATGTCGATATCGAGTTCAGGTATTGGCTCAGGAACAACGTGGCGCATCCCGTCTCATCCAAGGAGATGCCGACGGTTCCCGTTGACCGCGATCCGAACCGAATCTCCAAGGAGGTCGAGGCGATCATCTCGGAAAGGACTCCGGAACGCTTCATGAGGTCGCTGCTCGACTCGAGGATCCTGCGTGACGGGGCTTCGGCGGCAGATGTAGCGGCGCTGAGATCTGGGTTCGACGGTCTTTTGGGGCACGGCACCGCCGGCACGAAAAGCCTTACGAAATCACTTGAGATGAGAGAGCGTTCAACGCGGCATTAAACTGGTCGCTAGTTGGAAAGCCCCTGACCTGAGCAGGGGCTTTTCGTTGTTAGAAAAAAATGTTGTCGAAAATCACGTAGTTACGTTATTGCACAGTTGCGTTATCACGTAGTTACGTTATGCCGTAGATACGTTATCGAGAAGTTACGTTATCAGGCGGTTCGGCTGTTGCTGTGGATTGATGCTTCACCCGCTGGCACTAAACGATCTCTCTCGCTAGCCTCGTCAGTGAGATTCTGATCTCATGACAGCCCCTGGAAGAAAGGGTCAAATCGATTGGCTCTGTTAGGCCAGAATTGGCATATGGGCGTAAGTGGATAAAACCCTTAACGTGCTGGCGGCTCGTCATCAACGGCAAGGCTGCGTGGCGACGAGTGTGAGCTGATCTGGATGGGTAAGCCGCTCTGCTAGAATCGTCCTTGCTGCCGGCAGCCCTCGTGCCGGGCAGAGCCCTCCATCCGATGGGAGGTGATGCCCAGACCGATTTCACCGAGTTCGTGAAGCTCCTGACCGCTATGGTCTCGCTCCTCACGGCCCTTGTCGGCCTTTCCAAGGCACTCAAGCAGGGTTCGAAGCCCAAAAAGAAAGGCCACCGTCGCTAAGACGATGATCTAACTTCGTTAAGCAACGGCTCTGCCCAGCTCGCTACAACTTGGGCTGCCGTCGGCATCATTCTACCCTCCTGACGAGGAATTCGTCTACATTTCAAAAATCAAATCGCGTTTGCTATTAAAGTTCATTCATCGTTCATACGGTTTGAGACTGTGGCTATCTGGCGATTAAGTTCTACAGTCGCTGGTTCAGCTAGAATCGGGGAGATGGCGCATTCCGTGCGCGGGCGGCCGACGATCTGATCGGAGGTCACCATATGCTGAAATTCCTTAACGCGCTGGCCGCTCTCGCAACGGTCGGCACGTTCATACTCGCGTTTCTGAACTCGTATGAGGTTCGGTTTAAGGTCCGTAGGCGTACGCGCGGTGCGGACGGTGGACGGCATTTGCGCAGCAAGCGCAAATAAGAATGCCCGGGGGTCGGATCCCGGGCATTTAACCAAAACTGAAAACTAGGCCGCCCGCGCTCTCGATACTTACACGGGATGCGTCGTCTTCTACTGCCATCTTACCCTCATTAGGTAGAAATAACCACCGTAAAAACCACCGTATGCTCGGGTTCTCATACGAGTCCACCCATTTTGCGCAAGGCCAGAGGCAGTAGTGTTCAAACTCGTCTAGATAGTCCTGGACCCAGGACAGGATGATGAGCCGCTGTTTTTTCGGGATTTTGAGAAGTTGTTTGGCCGCCGTTTTGGACCATTCGACACTGAAGCTCACTCGGCCTCCATTGCCATAGACATGACATCTATCATCGAGTAGTGGGTGTTATCATCCTCCATCATCGCCTCGTTGTATGCCTCGATGTCGGCCGCCTCCTCGACCTTCTCGAGGGCGGCGCTCCTCACGAATTCGGAAAAGGAAATGCCGAGGACGCTCGCATAGGACTGGATCCAGTCCTTCTCTTCCTCCTCGAGCCTGATGGCAATGGCTTTCATGGCCATAGTTGCTCCCCTCTGCGTAAAACGATGCGATACGCTATTTTACCAGTCGTTTCTGGGGTAGTTCCAACATGTGCATTACAAAAGCCTGCACCTTTAATCAATACGTTTTCACTTGCATTGAAAATAACAAGGGGGAGGTGTGGTGCCTCTCCTCTTCAATATTTAAAAGTTGCGTTGTTGCGTAGTTACGTTATGTCGCAGTTCGACTATTGCCGATAAGATAGCTCGGTTACGGAGACCATCCGTCATCCGGCCTGTCGTCATCCATGTCATGAACCACGTACCAGCTGCTGCCGTGGTGGCAGATATCGCGCAGGGTTCCGTCACCCATCTTCACGCGCCAGCTCTCACACACGCGCCCATCCCCCAGCACCCATGACCGCGGCTCGTGCCAACCGACCTCCGCGAAGGGGAAGATCCTGCCGTCGTACCATTTGATGCCCCACGGTACGTACTCCCCATCCGGCTTGCACTCGACCAGGGCCGTCACGAGCCTGATTGACTTCTCCCCCACGCCGACTCCCCTATGCCTAGTTACTAACGAACGCGTGTTCTATTATCCCACATCTCATAGCGTTGATGTCAATCATTGAGAAGCTTTTGCGATGCGACCTGAGATGTCACCCGATGTCACCAAACAGCCCTGCGCTAGAGCTTCGAAAGTGGGATTCTTACCTTATGGAAACCCCTGCAAGAATGGGCCGAGCGGTTATGGCAAAGGATAGCACATGGAGCATACCGGTCCCGCCGCTGACTAGACATGATGCCACGAGCATATATGGCCACCTGCCCGTAATTTGGCCGGAATAGCCATGATTGCGCAGCCGTGCCCGGAGGGCAGCTCTCCAGTTTCATATGGTCATGAGATTCTTTTGGGGCGAAATTGACTCCCGTTACGGTCAGCGTCGTAGAGAGGCCCGGTAGGGAGCCGAAGTTCAGGTGGATCGAGCTTTCCGACGGTCGTAGGTTCCAGGTCCGCTCCACGGGCGCATCTGTCCCCTGCCCCGGGCGCAAGACGGGCTGTCTCGCCCGAATCTGGAGCGTTGAGATCGAGTGGAAGGGCAGACCCGTCCACCGCTTCATCGTCAGGGATGAAAATGAGTACTTTATCGTGCGCCCGGGAGAGGACTCCTAAAGGGCCGTATAGTCCAGGTGGGAGATCGGGTAGGTGTTCTCGTAGACGTAATCCGACGAGTTCGATGATTTGATCTTCACCTTCACGGGATGCCCCTCGTCATCCAGCAGGAACCCCTTGCAGACCGAAATCGAATAGCCGGGCTCGAGTGTCTTCATCGCGTTGGAATCACTGTATTTCGTGCACCGGGAGAGCTTCACGCCGTTCTGATAGCACGAGACATATGACACGGGCGCCTGGCTGTCATGGTCGAGGTCGTTCTCGAATGTCATGCCGACGAGTAGGAACCGGTACTCCTTGCCGCTCGAGTCCGTGGCGACCTTCTTGTAGACGCCATCGACTGAAAGACCCTTGGAGGCATCGGAGGAGCCCGTATCGCCTATCCCACCAAAGGAGAACGCCTCATCCTCGCTCTTCTCCGAATCCCTATCCTTCGTCGAACCGTCCGATTTATCCGCCTTCTTGGAACAGCCGCATCCCGCAAGGGACAGCGAGGCCATGGCGGCCAGAACGGCCCTCCTGCTCACGTTGGCGATAGCCATGCGTCATCACCCATCAATCAATTTCATATCACAACCGATAGAGCACGTATCCCCTGCCGCTTGCCGCCTTCTCGGCGTCGGGGCAGGCCTTCCCGAAGCGTTTCACGTCTGATTCCCTCACGATCGCCCATGTCCAGCCATCCTCCCCGAGGACCCCGTAGCCACCTTCCAGGCTGTCCACGTAGGCGCGGTAATCGTCCATCCCGCCGTTGCCCGAGATTGCCTCGGACCAGATCTCGGGACGCAGATCGTAGGTCACAGGCACCTTCGCCCACTCGAGGTAGTTCATAACCGTGGCGTCCTCGGACCAGATGCGACCCGGGTTTGCGCCCAGCTCGTCGACGATCTGCGCCATATCCGAGTCGACTCCCCTCCACCCGGACTCAACGCCGCGTGTCGTCGAATCAAGCGAGTCGAGCCCGCTGTCGACTACGGCGACCGCCAACACGACACTCAGGGCGACTCTCCCGGCAATGAGTATTCGATGTGCGTGGTGGCCGAGCGCACCCCCTTGGGCGACAGATGAGGCGACGACGAGAAATGAGATCGTCCATGTTATCCAAAGGCACCTGACGGCGAGCGCCCCGGCGATTGCGGACGCCACCCAAAATGCCAGAAGCCATCTGGGCGGGAACCGCCGCGCAAGGGCGCACGACGTGAGGGCCATAAAGATCGAGATACCCCAGAACAGTGCCGCGTCGGGCATCATCCAAACCGGTTTCAGCTCGAGGATGACCCCACCGTAAGATGCGGCCCCGAGCGAGCGGAGCACATAGAGCGAGCCGTCGATAGAATATGGGTTCACAAGAGACCCCGCCGCCATGCCGGCAACCGCTGCGAGCAGGGGCAGCCTTGAGCGCCCCCAGGCGCGAAGCGCCCCGGCGTCCCCATGCGGCAAGATCTCGCCCCTTTCGGGGAACAGGAAGCAGGCTGCCGCGGCCGCGGGCAGGGGCCACAGCGCCGCCTGCAGGTTCACGGACAACATCGACACGAACGGAAGCGCCAGCAGGCACCGAGGGTCGGCGCCGCGGCGCCACTCCAGGCAGGCGGATATGGTGAAGAACAGCAGCGCGGCAGTCCAAAGTGACGGACGGATGGACAGACATGAGGCCATGAGGGCAAACCCGACGGCACTGATTAGCAGCGGTGCCCAACGGTGGCGCGGGTCATGCGCCAACCTGCAGACGGCGCCGGAATAGGCCCACAGGGCGAGTGCGGCGGGAATCGTCACGGAGACGGCGACGCCCGTGTAGCCCGCGGCCTTCCAGGACAGGTAGAGCCATGCGTCGTGGAGCCACTGCTGGAGCACGATGCCCCTGCCGCCGGCTGCGGTAAACGGGTTTATACTCGGTACCCCGGTTTCGATGACCTCGCGCCCCGAGGCCAGGAGAAACCAGCCGTCCGTATCTAGGGTTCCCGCCGGACGGATGGCTGGGATCATGGCTATGATAGCCGTTGACAGGAGGACGGCGAGCGCCGTGCAGGCTCCATGTACGAGCCTTTCGGCGTCATAACGCATCAATCGAGTCTCCTGATGGACAGCGGCCGGTCTGACTCGGTGAACGTGCCGGGTGCGACCTCGATACCACCGACTGCCCCTCGCGGCGCGAAAAGAACACGCCAGGGGGGAACTGAGGCGTCTAGCGAAACGACGGGCCAGGATTGGCTCGAGGGGTCGAAACGGCCTATCCAGCAGACATCGACCGGGACGCGCATGAACAGGGTATGGATGGACCTACCCCTCGCGTAGACCGTCCCGCAGGACTTTGCGATCGACCGGGCCCCCATATACCCGATCGCCTTGTCCCTGAAGGTCTTGGCGGCCCTCAGGGAAATTGGAACTTTGGCACCGGACCTCGTCGTGGCCACACAGGGGATATCGTATTCGAAGCTCATGGCCGTCTCCTACATGAGGGAGGTGAATGTCTGGGCGATCTGCGCCACCACGGGTGCGAGGACGACGATCAGAAATACCGGCAGGATGAAGATGATGATCGGGAAGAGCATCTTGGAGCTCAGCTTCTCGATTTCAGATTCAACCTTGAGGCGTCGCTGCTCACGGACGGTTTCCGCCTGGTCGCGGATGATGTCGACAAGCGAGCCGCCGGCGCGCTCGGACTGCGCGAACGAGGCTGCGAAGATGGTGAGGGAGGGTACGCGCGCGCGTTCCGCGAAGCGCAGGAGCGCCTCGGTGCGCGATGAGAAGCTGGCCTCGTTGGCCACGCGCTCGAAGCCGCGCGCGATGGCGCCGTCCATCCTGCTGCCGACCGTATGGAGGGCGAAGTCGATTGACGAGCCCGCCGACATGCAGATGGCGAGAAGGTCAAGGGCGTCGGGAAGCTGCCTGTCGAGCTCATCGCGCCATTTCGAACGCTCGTTGAAGAGCCAAAGCTGCGGCACCGCGAGTCCCATGAGGACCATCGCGGCAAAGGCGCCGAGACCCTTGGGACCGCCGATGAAGACCGAGGCGATGAGGCCCGCTGCGATGAATCCGGCCGCGCATGCGACGCGGAAGGCCCAGAAGGTCGCCGGCTGCATGGTGAGGCCTGCGCGGTCGAGGGAGTCCCGCGTGGAGTCCAGGACCGAGCGGGAAACCGGCGCGAGCCTCGATACGACGTCGGACACCTTCTCGGCGATGCCGGGAAGCGCCGAGGGCGCCTCCTCCTCGATAGCCGTCTCGAGCCCGAAGATTCGCTTGAGGGCGATATCCGCGCCGAGGCCCGCGACTATACCCAGAAGAAGGAATATAAAGCCGGTCGTTATCGTTTCGAACATCTGAGCTCCCCTAGTCGTACCTGATGTTGCTGATTTGCTTGAGGACCAAGAAGCCCAAGATATCGAGCACGGCGCCGACGGCAAGGCATGCCCAGCCCGCGGGCGTCATGAAAAACTCCCTGTGGACCTCCGAGCTCAACGACATGAGCAGCAGCATGACGATCGGTGCGAAGCCGACGAGCTTCGCCTCAAATCGCGCCGAGGACGTCTTGGCCTCTGCCGAGCGCTTGGCCTTGACCTTTGCCCGGATGGCCTCGCCCACTCGCTCCGTGATCTCGGAGAGAGAGCCGCCGGTCTGCTGGGAGACGGAGACGGCTATGGAGTAGAGCCTCAGATTCGAGCTATCGGTTCTCAGGGCCATGTCGTCGAGGGCCTGCTCGATGGGGCGACCGTTGCGCAGGTCGCGCTCTAGGACGGAAAACTCCGATTTCAGGGGTTCCGCCATGTGCTCAGCGACAGGGGCGACCGACTGCGCGACGGAGGCGCCCGTGCGCAGATTCGATGCGATCAGCGGCATGGCCTCGCCGAGCTGTTCCTCGAAAAGGCCTTGCTCCGTCCCGCGTTTCAGCCTTACCCAAATCGGGAAGGCCGCGATTCCGAGCGGGAGCGCGGCCAGGGCGCCCACGGCAGAGCCGGTGGCAAGGATGAGCACGGAGGGGGCGAAGGCGATGACGGCCCACAGCTGTGCGGCCTCGGAGACCGACAGCTGGGGCGCGGCGCCCTGGCACACGCGGCGCAGGGCCTCGGCCAGGCGATTCCCGCCGGCCTTTCCGAAGGGGTTCTCCGGAAGGGGCCCCGTCTCCGCGCGCTCGCGCTCGACGCGCAGCTTTCTGGCCGTCAGGAACAGAGCTATTCCCATCGATACCGCCGGCAGCGCGGGGATGAGGGCCGCCGGGGAAATCTGCCCGCTCATCGACGGAACCAAAAATCGTCGTCGACGTAGACGCCGCGCGCGAAGAGCTTCTCGCGGTGCGCCGGGGTGATGCGCTCGCCGGTGGGCATGAACTCTCCGAGAACCTTGCCGTCCTCGGAGAAGCCCGTCTGTTCGAAGCGCATGATGGTGCCGATCGTGATGACATCGCCCTGCATGCCCTGCACCTCGGCGATCTCGGTGATCTTGCGCGAACCGTCGATGTCGAAGCGGTTCACGAAGACGATGAAGTCGATGGCCGAGGCGATGAGTTCCATGATCTGCTCGCTTCGCATCTCGGTTCCGGTCTGCTGGATCATGGAGCGCAGGCGGGTCGTCGCCTCGCGCGCGTTGGAGGAGTGCACGGTCGTGAGGGACCCCTCGTGGCCCGTCATCATCGCCTGGATCATATCGAACGCCTCGCCGCCGCGGCACTCGCCGACGATGATGCGGTCGGGGCGCTCGCGCAGCGCATGGATGACGAGCTGTCGGATGGTGATCTCGCCCTCGCCCTCGATGTTGGGTCGACGTGCGGTCTTGCGCACGACATGGGGCTTTTGGAGGCGCAGCTCCGGCGCGTCCTCGATTGTGACGATGCGCTGGTTATCGGGGATGAAGGAGGAGCAGGCGTTGAGTAGCGTCGTCTTGCCCGAACCCGTGCCGCCGGCGATCACGATGTTCATGCGGCCGAGGACGATCGCCTCCATGAACTCCAGCATACGCTGGTCGAAGGTGCCCAGCGCCATGAGGTCCTCGGGTTCCACGGCGTCGGGTCGAAACTTTCGGATATTGAGGATGTTGTGGTCGACGGCGATGCCCTTGGCTGTCGCCGCCACGCGCGAGCCGTTGAAGATGGCGCCGGGACGGTTGAGGATGCAGTCGCACAGCGGTTGCGCCTCGTCGCAGCGCCGGCCGTCGGCTGACGCGATTCGGTTGATGACGAACTTGACATGTTCGTCATCCTCGAATGCCACCGGGGTCTTCTGCAGCATGCCCGCTCGCTCGACCCAGACGTCGTCCGGGGCGTTGACCATGATTTCCGAAATCGAGGTATCGGGTAACAGTTCCTCGATGGGACCGAGATAGTACAGGTCGTTGATGCCGGCCTGAATAACCGCCTCGAAGGAGTTGTCGTCCAGACGAGAGCCTTCGGGGATGGAATCGACAATATCGGCAAGGAGATCGCGCGCACGTGCGTCCCTCTGCTCGCTGCTTTCGGATGCGTCGCTGGCCGCCGTCAAGACTCCGGTTGCCTGGCGCACGGCGTCACGCTCGATTATGAGCAGGTCCCTATTCAGCATTGTTCGCCTCCCCCGTCTCGGGAAGGGCGACGAGTCTGATACCGCTCGCGCTGGAGAGTGCGAGGGCCTGGTCCTCGGTCACCTCGATGGTGACGTTCGAGTAGCCGTCGGACTTGGTGCCCGACAAGTTTCCGTCGAGCGCGAGAACGCGGATCGAATCGGCCAGGCGCTCCGTCGTCACGACCTGGCCGTCGTTCACGCTCGCGAGGACATCGACCTTATCGCCGACGGAGAGCAGCGGCGAGAGGCCGGTCGAGCTATCGAGCGCGACGGTGTAGGCGACATGCCCTTCGGTCACGGCAGTGGCGATCGAGGCCGGTTTCTTGGAGCCGGAGACGGAAGAGAGCGAGACCGCGGTGCCGGATGTCTGCTGGACCACGGACTGGCGCCCTGCCACATCGGAGACTTTCTTTGCGGCGTCCTTGGGCGCAAACGCCTTGGGCACGTTCGCGATCGTGAGATCCGCCGAGTCGATCAACTCGCCGGGGGCCACGTCGCGTGTGACGGTGACGACCTTGACGGTCGACTGCTCGAGGCGCGTCAGTTCGCCCTGCGCCTGAGTCCAGCGCCAACCGGAAAAGCCGACCGTCGCGACGGCGACGGCAATCGCCACGCCGGCCACGGCGGCGAGCCTATGGTCATTGCGGGTTCCTCCGGGCTGAGGCCCGCGCTGTCGACGGGCTGTCGCGGCTCCTGCCGTGGCAGTTGTCCTCTGACCGCTCATGGCGGTCTTGGGGGCAGTGTTGGGCATGGGGTTCGTGTTGGGCATGGGAGCTGACGTGGTCGCTCCCATGGCGGCCTCCCGTTCCATGGCTCGCACAAGCTCGTGGCCGAGTGCCTGCTTGCGACCGTGGAGCCTGTCGGCGCTGCGCATGTGCCCGGCCGATATGGCCACACGCTCTTCTTCCTCGACCTGGGCGATCTCCGCCTTGATCTCCTGCTGGGACCTTCTCTTCATCGTCTAGTTTCCTTCCCGGGACCGAGGAGTCCCGAATACCTGAGCAGCGAGTCACGGTTGACGCGCCAGCGGTTACCGAAACGGGCGCCCTCGAGCTTTCCCGCCGCACACATCCTCTCGATGGTCCTGGGGGTGACGCCGACCGCGTCCGCCGCTTCGCGCGACGTCAGCAGCGCAGGCATGAGGTCGTATCTCCCCTGGCGCATCAGGTCGTACATCAGACCCAAGGGTCCTCCGATCTGTCGTGCTATTCCGACATATAAAGAATCGCCCCGCACGCGTTCCCGTGCGGGGCGATTTGGTGCCATCGGGTGACAAACTTGGATAGCTTTGCGATAGGCGCTATTCGGTGCCGCCGGGCGTTGATTCACCGGACTTTCCGGTGTCTCCCGCCGGGGCCGGCAGTATGTCCCTCAAGGCCTTGGAAAGGCTTTCGGGCGCATCGTCGAGCGAGCAGACTCCCGTTTTCGTCGCCACGTTGCCGTCCTTGTCGATCGTGTACTCGCTCCAACCGTTTCCTGTGTCTGCCGGGCGCCACACCGCCGTCGACGAATAGGGGTGGAGCGTCCAGACGGCATCGGAGCGCACCTTGAGCTCGTCTATGCCGGCGAACCTCGCGAAGGTAGACGGCCAAGTTCCCTCCAGTACGACATAGACGCCCGCGTAGCGGTCAGCCGCCCCGCATAAACTCTCGGGGGCCTCGACGTAGTAGACCGTGGCCTTTCCCGTATAGCCGTTGGCCTTTAGCATCTCGAGTACCTCGGAGCGTGCCTCCTCGCCCGGGTTGTCGGCGTATTTGACGGCATTGGCCTCGCCGAAGCAGGATTGGCGCGTGCTTTCGAGAAGTGAGCCCTGCCATGTCCTGTAGGCGAGAGCGCCGCCGAGGTCGACCGCGAGGGCAATTAAGAGCGACAGGGGGATGAGCATCACGACGAAGAAGGTCGTGAGCTGGGCGCGGGCTCCTCTCTCCCTGCGTACAAGGCACTTCATCTAGATGACCTCCCAGTCCGAGTAGCTGATGTAGGAGCGCGTGATCTTGCGCACGGATCTCTTGCCGAATACGTTGTAGGGCGCCGGGTAGTCGTAGATGATCTCCGCCGACACCGTCACGGTCTTGCGCTCGGTCCTGAGGTTCTCGGTGCCCAGGTCGCCCGCCACGGCGCTTCCATGTCCGAGGTCCTCGTCTGAATCGAGGGAGACTGAGGCGTTTTTCACCGTGAGGTGGCCGGGGTCCACGTCGGCAGACGCGCTCACGAGCTCGGCCACTAGGATGTCTGCGTCCATGGAGTCCCATCCCGCGGGAAGCTGGTCCGCGAGGTGGGCAAGCGAATAGTCGATCCTTGCGCGCTGGTAGCCGGTGAAGCCGAAGCCCATGATGGCGAGCACGACGGTGAGGGCGATCGGGAACACGAAGATGAACTCGGTAGAGATGAGCGCCTTGGGCGTCCGGGTGTTGCGCACCATCACTTCACCTCCGATGAGACCGCGGTGGCAGAAGAGGACTCGGGCTCGCTTTCCGCAAGGCCGTCGAAGACTGCCAAGGTGAAGACGCGCCGGCACGGAATCTGGACATTTACCGTCACCGATTCGCGCTCGATGGAAGAGTCCCTGGATTTATCCCCCACCCTGAGCGTCACGACCTTTGGAGCGAGTGCCTTGCGCTCGATATCGACCGTGCAGCTGTCATCGAGTCCGATAGCCCCCCTGACATAGGACTCAATCTCGGAATCGGCCAGATCGGGGTTTGCCGCGGCGTGGCGTGCGCCCTCGGATGCGGCGGCAGATGCGAGGGCCTTGCATCTGCTCATGTTCGCGCAATCCACGACGAGGGCGAGCATGGCGATCATGATGGGAAGGAGAAGGACGAGCTGGGTCACCATGACGGCCCCGAGCCCCCTACGTTTAGACCTCATAGCAGATAACCTTTCAAGATTGCGATTAGCGTCGCCCCGACCAGGCCCACCGACAGCACGGCGTTGTAGGGGACGTTGTCCTTGAGGCGGGCCCATGTGGGGATGAACCTGATGGCGAGTTCGAGGGCGCACGCACACAGGAGATGGATGGCGAGAAACTCGAACACGGTTCCGATGGAAAGTACAGCCGTGAGGGCTATAGCCAGCGTGAGATAGTCGCCTGCGTGCCAAGAGATCCCGCCGATGCGCTTCATGGCAAAGGAAATCAGCGCGAATACCGCGGCGCAGGGAATGGAAAATACCGCCCACGCATATGGTCCCCAGGGGGATGACACTGCGCCCGCGACCGCAAAAAGGAGCAGCATGGGCACCGGCGCGACCCTGAATCTCATATCCTCCTGGCCGAGTGCCACGGAGGCTGCCAGGAAGACGGCATAGGGGATCGAGATGAGCGATCCGGTCCAAGCTGCAAGTAAATAGGGGTAGACAAAAACGATTTCAGAGGCAAGCGGTGGGTTGTGGCGGCGTGCGTATGTTCCTGCGTCTCCAAGCTGGGACATCTCCGCATCGATATATCCTGCGCTACCCAGAGAAATAAGTGTTGAGGGGCTGACGCCGTAGTTAACGGACTCTCTCTTCACTGCGTCTATCCATTTATCCCTATCGGTATCCCCGGGCTGTGCTTGGAGCATGGTATTGTCCTCATGCCGCAGTGCAGTGTAGCGCCAGCGTTGGTAAAGATGGGAGGCGCACCAAAAGCCGCAACCGACGGCTAATGTGGTCGCCAATCTGACGCCAAAAGACACGGGAGCCTCCTCGATATAGGCATGGGTACTCATATTTAATTTTGTGGTCGTGTTTGCTCAAATTAAGGCCTATTTGGTGCCACACGGTGACAGCTTTTAGATTGAAACGGATCTTATATGGTTTAGGGCCGTATCAATGGATGGCCTACGAAACCGAAGTGGTCGCGAAGAAGCTGCCACGAGAACCGCATCGGATTGCGCGAAAGACGGCAATCAGCCAGGGCGAAGCCGTGAATAGCAGCGATCGAAGTTCCTGCGAAGCCATTAAGCATATCGGCTAATTCCCGCGGCCGTAAAGCAATTGCCCGAAAAACGATACCTGCAAAACTGCGGAGCCTCCGTCCTGAGTACGCCTGCGGGTAGCCGCCAGACAAATTATAGCCGGGATATATCGCTACCTAAGAGCTTGAAATGCGAAGCTGCGAAACCTTTTGGAGTTACCGTTACGGCGCATGGAGTTGAGTGGTCGCCCGAAACGCGCGGCCTTCGAAACACTCGTCTCATAAGGCTGTGGCCTTTGGGCAAGTTTCATAATTGAGATCTAACCCATAAAGTTCGACTTGGATGTTTGAGATTATGACCGGAGCAGTTCGCTCGAGAGGTTTTACAAACCAAGTGAACGGCTTTGCCAGGCTGACGCGAAATAGTGAGTAGCCGCTCGAAGCACAGGGCCTATGAAGCCCTTGATTCTGCAAACGCTAAAGATAGATATGGCGTTGCTTGAAGCGCCGCATCTTTGAAGCCTACGAGCACTTTCGGATTATCTGTCAGCAGTAGCAACTACTCGAAGCGCGACCCCTGAGAAGCTAGCTTGCTCCTTTTTGAGTGGAAGGAGTTGTTAGGTGGCAGCTCGAAGTGCAGTCCCCGCGGAGCCCCAAACGGTCTTTCATCGCTGCGTCCTAGGGTAAGTAGCCGCTCGAAGCACAGTACTTTTGAAACTCCCAATTCCTCCTATGGGGCAGTTATTCAGTTGTATAACTGCTCGAAGCGCGGTACCTGCGAAGCTACAAAAACCTGTACCTATTTGCACAACAAAGGCAAGTAGCTACTCGAAGCGCGGTACCTGCGAAGCTGAATGCAATATATTCCTGTCATGTTGCAAGGCAAGTAACTACTCGAAGCGCGGTACCTGCGAAGCTTCATTTGACCGAATCATTGGACAATTCTAGGCAAGTAACTACTCGAAGCGCGGTACCTGCGAAGTACATGGAGCGCATCGGCGCCAAGCTCGAGGGGCAAGTAACTACTCGAAGCGCGGTACCTGCGAAGCTCGTCACATAGCCGCGATTTGGCGGCTTCCGGCAAGTAACTACTCGAAGCGCGGTACCTGCGAAGCTCGTCACATAGCCGCGATTTGGCGGCTTCCGGCAAGTAACTACTCGAAGCGCGGTACCTGCGAAGCGGTAACTTGAATGCATCTCTGTTTCCGGTGGGCAAGTAACTACTCGAAGCGCGGTACCTGCGAAGCGGTGATGCCGAGCGCTTTTTCGAGCTGTGGGCAAGTAACTACTCGAAGCGCGGTACCTGCGAAGCAATCCAGCCTTTTTGCTTACCTCCATGAACGGCAAGTAACTACTCGAAGCGCGGTACCTGCGAAGCGCTCAGGTGGCGCAACGTTGATTTCGGACAGGCAAGTAACTACTCGAAGCGCGGTACCTGCGAAGCGCAGACGCACATACATATTCGAACGAGACCGGCAAGTAACTACTCGAAGCGCGGTACCTGCGAAGCGTCTTGAGGATACCTTTGGCCGCATCCAAAGGCAAGTAACTACTCGAAGCGCGGTACCTGCGAAGCCCGTGGTCGCGACCACCCGTATGCGCAAGGGGCAAGTAACTACTCGAAGCGCGGTACCTGCGAAGCTAATGCCCCCGCGTGGAGCAGAAAGGAGCGGGCAAGTAACTACTCGAAGCGCGGTACCTGCGAAGCTGTTACTCGGGAGTAACTTCACGTTACTATGGCAAGTAACTACTCGAAGCGCGGTACCTGCGAAGCACTTAACGGCTTTGAGAATCGTGGCATATCGGCAAGTAACTACTCGAAGCGCGGTACCTGCGAAGCCTTACGGTCGGAGGGTGTCTGTCTGCATGGGGCAAGTAACTACTCGAAGCGCGGTACCTGCGAAGCAAAGGAGCGCAGATCATGCGCAAGACAGAAGGCAAGTAACTACTCGAAGCGCGGTACCTGCGAAGCCGACCGGGCGGTGAGCATGTCCAGATGGGTGGCAAGTAACTACTCGAAGCGCGGTACCTGCGAAGCCTCAACGTCGCGCTCTCGCTCGCTGAGAAGGGCAAGTAACTACTCGAAGCGCGGTACCTGCGAAGCCAGCGGCCTCGACTGTTGACGGCGTTAATAGGCAAGTAACTACTCGAAGCGCGGTACCTGCGAAGCGGACACCGACCGCGTCATGCGCGAGCTCAAGGCAAGTAACTACTCGAAGCGCGGTACCTGCGAAGCATCATCTTAGTCTGATTCTGCTATAATATGGCAAGTAACTACTCGAAGCGCGGTACCTGCGAAGCAAGAAAGAGGCAAGTTCAACATCGCTGCCTGGCAAGTAACTACTCGAAGCGCGGTACCTGCGAAGCCGTGCAGGTGATGCTCGACCGTGAGATTGCGGCAAGTAACTACTCGAAGCGCGGTACCTGCGAAGCCGGAGAATTGACATCTGCTGGCAAGCCCGTATAAGAGCAGCTACTGAAGCCGAAAAGTTGATTTAAAGAAAGAAATAGTCCCGACGATTTTGGGAAACCCCCTTATTCCCGCCCGGAAACAGGGTGGTTGTGTGAGTTCTGGAAAAACCTGACAGCTACCGGATCATCGGACAACCGGGCTGTCAAGCAATAAGCCTTATTTGAGTTTTCAAGGTGCTCATACCAGTTTAACGGTTTAGACGGCACGGGAGAAGAGGACCCCGTCTCTATCAACATGCCATACCGGAATCTCGATATCGGCTGTGTCCATCTCCCGGTATTCGAGGAACAGCATTTCCAGACTCTCATGCCGCACCTTTCGGGTTATCTGCAAGACGTCGGCCGGATTGAGCTTGTCGATAAGGCCGATTACGGCAATTGACGGATTCAGCCCCGTATCGCAGACGTAATCAATGAAAGAGAGGAATCTCATGAGCAGGGTACCGCCCGGCTCTCGGCGGGGCGACAGGGAAAGCCACCTGGCGAATGATTTGAAGTCCCACTCCGCGTCCCCAATTGGATCCGTCCGAAGCGAAGTCCCCAATTCCGCTATCATCTCACGGACACGCGCCCTGATCTCATGTGCCTTGATTGCCAGAGACTCACAAGCCTCAATCTCGGTAGCCACCATTGATGCGTATGCGCCGACAAGCCTTCGGTCATCGAATGGGAGCTCGATCAGACTGTCGATAAGGACGATAGCTTTCGGCTTTAGCCTTCGCTCCCCTCGGTATAGCGCGATGCCCGGCTCCCCTTCCCTCAAAAGCGACCTGGCGCATCGCGACAGCACGTCGAACTCATCGAAGGATATGGCTCCGAGTCCGTCCGGAAGATCGACTGTTTCCCCTATCGTTTCGAGTTTGACGATCATAAGACGATAAAGTCCTCTCCGGTAACAAGATGCCCCTCGTCAGACGGGATCCCGCAAAGTGTGAGCATCGAACAAAAGGAAGCCTCGGATACTCGGAGTACCTGCACCAGCCCGGCTTCTGGAAGGTTTGCTTTGAGCCTCACAATCGCGGCGTCGGCGTTTTTGGTGTCCACTGCCAGGCGGGTGTAGACGGAATTCTGCAGCCTCGTATAGCCGTCCCCGACAAGAAACTGCCTGAACTTCGAGTACTCATGGCGCTCCTGCGCCTCGCCCACGGGAAGGTCATACATGACGATTATCCTCATGAACCTTATTCTCCCCCGTTCCCCCATCAAGGCATCCCGGGCACTGAGATCCCATCGGCATCGCCGACCCCCTCCACCACGCGAAGGCACCCGTCGACCCAAAGGTCGATGGCGTCCGACACCCGGTAGCTCCCATGGCCATAGGGAATCCTGTCAGCGAGTGTGGATGCAAGGAGCCTCTTCACGGACGTCGTGAGTTCGCGGGGGCGCTCCAGTTCGACCTTCCGGTCGATCAGGGGCCTGAACGGCTCCATGAGGTCGCAGGCGAGGTTGTAGGGGTTCGTCTTGGAGTGGTGGTGGATTCCCACCTGGTTGAGGTAGCCCTTCGCCGCGATCCTGCACGCTGTATGCGAGAGCAGGATGGAATAACCGTAGTCGAGGGCGTTATTGGTTGCGCCCGCGTGCGGTAGCCGGATGAAATCGGCGCCGAACAGCGCTTGGAAATAGCGGCGGGCACCTGCCGCCTCGCGACCGGTCGAGTCGTCCGCGCGGACCTCTCCCGCATAGGATGCAAGCATCTCGGCCTCCCGTTCATGGCCTGAACCGGCAAGGACGTTGGCCTGATTGTCCAGCTTGCACTCGATGATCCTCTTCCATAACATCTTCCGCGGCCAGGCGCCCCAGGACATCTGTGTAAGGACCCTGCCGTTCGTATCGATCGTTGCCGCCGTTAGCGGCATCAGGATTGATGCCGGCATATGCCGGCTATCGGTGAAAATGACGCTGCAGCCCCTTGCCGCGAGCTCATCGAGCAGGTAGGTCGATATGAACGCGGCCTTTCCGTCGACAACGATGCAGTCGAGCTCGTCGGCACGCAACAGGACAGGTCGGGGGTCGCCGTCACGGTGAACGGCCACCCATCCCGCCTCATAGCGAAGTTTCCTTGCGTTCTCTATGAAGAGCGTCTTACCCAAGTCTGGACACCCTTTCGCGAAGGCCTGCCGCCGAAATGTCTACTATGGCAAACCCCGCCTCGGGGTCGTTGATGATCTTGTCGAAGGTCATCGAGAGCGTGCCCGCGAACGCGCTGCCGCCGAGGGGCCTCACGTCGGCGGTACCCCTGATTCCCGAGAGGAGCTCCACGACCTGGATCTCGGACTCGGCTACTGCGCGGACGACCTTTGCGAGATCCTCTGCCTCCGTCTCGGAGAATACCTCGTCCGGCGTCTTGAGGTCCGCCAACTTGAGCACCTTTGAGACGCGGGGGAAGTTTGCCGGAGCGAGCGCGAGAAGGCGTGCCCACAGGCGGCATAGAACCTTGGCATCGGATTCGAGATCGCGTCTGGGGCTCGGCTGCTCGCCGTCGACCATGCGCTCGACGATCCTGAGCAGTCGGGTGTCGGCTGCGTCGAGGGCGAGCTGGCGCACGGGGCCGGCGGTCTTCTGCCCCTTGACCCTGAAGCGCTCCCCATATGCCTCGTACACTGTCTCCTTAAGGATCCTGTCGCGCACGACGCAGACGAATCTCTCACCGGATTCACGGCACAGCGAGCGCGCATAGAGCTCGGTGAGCGAATCGGTCGCCTTGGACGCGATGGATGTGGGCACGGGGGCGAACCTGTATTGGTTTCCCCTCTTGCCCTCGCTCTCGTAGATCATGAAATAGGCGAACGTCTGGGCTGAGTAGCCACCGAACAGGGCCGCATCACGGTCGCCCTTCACGGGGATGAGCTTCGTCTTAGAGTCGCGCGGGGAGTAGACGGTCTGCTTCCAGAAAGCACCGCCTTCCTCATAGGGGGCAAACGTCACGCGAAGGTTCTTCCAGGAGCAGGCGCGGACGAGCCTCTCTCGCTCGAAAACGGAATCCCACAGCACCTCTGCCGTGTCATAGTCGACGAGATCGCGGAAGAACCCGCCGGAGAAGAAATCGAGCTCTGAGTCCGCTCCGCCCCGGCGCTCCTGCGCCTCGATATCGCGCATAATGCGCTCGTAGAAGGCCCTGTTGTTCGACCACATGGGCGCCCTCGTCTCGATGAACCTGCCGGTAGTGAGGGCGATGAGGGCATCGTGGGCGTGGTAGTAGCGATTTGCCTTGCGGCTTCTCGGGATTCCCGTGCGCCTCCTGATCGAACTGGCGACCCCGGCCTTCACCGGCACGACCTTAACGCCCGCATAGGTGGCCTCGAGGACCGCGGCGATGAGCTTGCACTCCTGGCTCGTCGCGGTCAGCTGCCGCCCGACGATGGATTTCAGCATTCTCTCGGAGATCTGCGTCCTCATGAGCGCGTTGAGCTTGCGCTCGGTCATGAGGCCCACGCGGCGCAGGTACATCCAGAAAGGCGCCATCTTCCTCTGCACGGGTTGGGGCACGACGATAGAGCCCTTCTTATCAAGGCTCTCGGCGTACAGGACCAATGCCTTGTTGTCGAGCGACTCGTCCCTGCGCACCGAACTGGGCAGGATGCGGTCGACGCAGTAGTCGGCCGACGCGATGCGTGCGATATCGATGGGCTTGCCGGAGTAGAGGCTCTTTCCCGCCTGCCGGAAATAGAGGTACAGGCGCTCGTTGATCTCCTTCTCGTCGAACATCCCCAGCTCGCGCAGGAGCCTGGCGGCATCCAGGTCGCGGCGCGCGTCCCCGTCGAGCGCCTTCAGCGCGGCCTCGATCTCCTGGGCGCGGCTCCGAGACCGCTTGCCCTTCAGCCTGTTCGAAGCGGTCCTCGTGACCTCGACGTAGACCTTGGCCGGGGCGCATCCGGCCACCGAAGCCATGTCCTCGATAACCTTCATGGCCTGCGAGACGCCGCGACGAAGCGCGGGTGACCCGGGCAGTGCGTCGATGCCGAGCTCACCTGCCTTTTCCAGCGCGGCGGCGTTGACCTCGTCGATCTTCGCCCGGAAGCCGAGCTCGGTGTCGCTCAGGGCCTTGATCAGGTTCATGGACGTGCCGCGGAACCTGCCGTAGGGCGCGCCCTGCTCGAGAACGTCCATGATGCACATGTCGCCGCGCGCGGTATCTACCCACACACCGGTGAGCAGGCGCTCGGAGAGCTGGCCCCAGCCCTTGAGGCGCTTCGCACAGAAGGCCTCTATGGCGTCCTCGTCAAGGATATCCCCGTATTCCTTGGCGACCTTGCGCTTCAGGATGGCGCGCTCCTCGAAAACGGTGTTCCACAGGATGATGTCCTCTGCCATGGACTTCTGGGCGGCCGTCAGGGACTTCACGCCGAGAAGGCCTGCGATCCAGGCCGAGACGGACAGGCGGGATGTCATCCTCTTCGCGTCGGATACGCCCTTGACGTGCGGGTGTGCCATCGTGAATTCGCGAGAGAGGATGTTTTCGATTCGGCTGAGGGTCATGACCGAGCCATCCGATGCGGCCTCGACCACGGCCGCCCTCATCGCCGCATCGAGCGGCAGCCAGTCCTGGCCGTCCTCGGTGTAGCGGATGCCTGCCAGCTCGTTCAGGAACCGGAAGCGCTCGTAGATGAGGGAGTTCGCAGGCAGCACGTCCTCATCGACCAGATAGGTGCACTTGCCCGTCATGCGCCGGATGAAGGCCTCTGCGGCCGCATCGGTGTCGATATGCTCCTCGTAGTTCCAGGGTGCGACGAAGGCGCGCTCATGGCCGGGAAGACGGCACGACCAAGCGAACCTCGCCTTGCCGTGGGCGTCCAGGGGCGCGGTCGAGGAATCCAAGGGCCCTACGTAGTAGGGGATCCTCGAGGTCAGCACTTTCAGGATATGGGTGCCTGCGTCCTTTAGCCAGGGGTAGAAGTTGCCCTGGGCTTCGATGATGCGGCCCACGACCTCCGCATGGAGCTGGTACGGGATGGCGCTGTTGTCAGTGGTGTGGATGCGGCGAAGGAACCTGCGCTCTCCGAGAGCGGCGACCATATCGATATAGGCCGGGTCCTTTGCGGCATCCGTTCCCTTGAAGAGCCTCTCGACCCTCTTCTTGAACTCCTCGTAGGGAATCACGTTGAGGTCGTAGGCCGTATAGCCCATATTCCTCTTGGCGCCGTCGAGCTTCTTCACGAGCACCTTGTCGTACCCCCTGCGGCCGGGCCTTTTCGGGCCGCCGAAGAAGTCCCTGTAGAGGGCAAGCCCGTCCTCGTCGGGACCGTCTTCGGAATCAGCATGGACGATGTATTTCAGCGCGAGGTCCTTCAGGGTGCGCAGCTGGCGCCCGTACACCTCGTACTGGGCCACCTGGTTGTGCGAGAGGGTCTTTCCGGGCGCAAACGAGAGAAGGCCCTGTAGGCGCCACGCGGAGTAGAGGCCCCTCGCGGCCTCGATGGCCGGGGCGAGTCGGTCGGGGCAGTTGTCGAGGAACTCATCGAGCGCATCGGCGTCGGATACGGATATCTTGCCGATCTGCTCGCCCTCGAGTGCGAAGGCGTCCATGTTCGCCTTGTAGCCGGCAACGAGGTCGCCCAGCGCCTTTGCCTGCGCGCGGGCGATCTTGGCGTCGATATCGTCGCCTGTCACCGATACGGCGCCGGACACGGCCCTCTGGAGCTCTCGGGCAGTCCAGGAGCCGCCCATACCGGCAAGCGCGCCGCCGTCGAGCTCGATCGCCTCGCCGCAGGCCTCCCCCAGGGCGTCGAGCTCGCGCACGAGGGCCTCTACCTGAGCGGAGGGATCTGAGTTGGCGGACGTCACGTCGTTGCCCTCCATGAGGAAGTGTCCGCGGCGCACGACGTGGTTGGCGATGGCCCAGAAGACGAGCCTGGGGTCGCGGGGACCGTCTGATTCCATGAGGTCGACGTCGAGGTGCGCGAGCGTGGGATAGCCGTCGAGAAGCCCCTGCCAGGCGGCAGCGGCGGGATCTGCCGCGATATCGTCTCGCATGAGTTTGTAGGACATCCTGCGCCTGACGAAGAAATCCGGGTCCGTGGGCGCGATCGCCGGCGCAAACACGCGCTCCATCTCACGCTCCCTGCCGCGGGCGCGCTGGAGCCTGCGCCTCGCGGTGCGGGGCATACGGGCCTCGGAGGCGTGGAGCGCCTCCTTGAAGCAGCGTGCGCCCATAACGGGCCGGCCCTTGTGGTAGAGGACCTCTCCGTACTCGTCTGTGGCCACAAACCCGACGCTCGTCCCGTCGAGGTCGATTCCGGCATACCACGGACCGTTGATATTTTTAAGTTTCCTACCCATGAGTTCTCCTTTGTGATATAAAGGGATTGTGAGTTGCTGCTCGAAGCGCAGTACCTAAGTCGAAATACGGCTTAAAAGCCACAAACTGCCTTTTCAGGCCGCCCCGTATGGGGCTTTTTCTTTATCCCGACATTCCATAGGCACTAGAGCAGGTGCTCCATGACGGTACCGGTCGAGTCGGTGCGGAAGCGGATGCTGCCCACCGTGTTCTCGTGGATCATGTTGCCGGTCGCCACATCGACGTAGACGGCATCGCTGAGCCCGCGGGACACCTCCATCTCGGTGGCGCCGGTCTCGGAGTCGATTCGGAGCTTTCCCACTTGGTTGCGCACGTGCATCTGGCCCCTGGAGTCCAGGCAGCGCTCGACCGTGCCGCTGCCGGCCTCGGTCAGGTTCAGTCTATTTATTTGGAAACTGTTCACAGTTACCCTCCCCCTCTGCAAGAAGGCATGAGGCCGGGCCTTTCCCGGCATTGGAGGGTTTTGTTTAATTATAGACTGGCGCGGGGACGATTCCGCTGGTGATTCAGGGCATCGCGATAAGGTCAGATTTAACGATTCGATATTGATAAATAGATTCATTGAGCCAGTGGATATTCTGGGGCAAACAACCTTCCTTTCGAAAGCAAAACCCCGCCCCGGCCATTGAGCCGGGACGGGGCCAAAGGGGAAGGTGAATTCGCATTTAGGCCGTGGGATAACCGCTAGTGCCGATCTTGTTTACAACTTCGGTAGCCATAGTAATGACGCTTCGGAGCTTGCCGGAGTAAATGGCGAGGACGCTCACGAGGGCGAGGGCGAGCAGGCCGATGAGGATGATCATCTCGGTGGAGATGACGGCGCCGAGCTTCTCGTCAGCCGCGCGACGGACATTGTAGGTCTTGGCCGCGAGATACGTGGCCATGGCGTTCATGGTTGCAGAATCCATGATGCGCTCCTTTCGGTTAGGGGGTTCGAGTCTTTGGCCCCCGTCGACACGATAGGGGCTTGCTTCCCGCCCCCCGAGATAGATTCTGCTCCCGTAAATGCGTCCGTGAGGAGCCATTTGGTGCCAAGGGGTGACAAATGGTGTCACGGAAAAGCGCAGGTAGGCGACACGTACGCAGCCGTACAACGTATGTTCGCCCAGAGTTAATGGCAGCCGTGGCACCGACCGTGCCGAATTGCCCTAATCGGGGTTGTGCTAGAGTCGATAAGCAATCGAAAGGTTCGTCCGTGTGCGAAAGGAGCGGTGTATGGCAGAGGTTCGCGTAACCGGAACGGCAGACGAAATCGAGCTCACCGCTCGCTCCCTCGGAGCTGCCCCCAGGATCCAGCGTCGGCGTGACGGCATGATGGCAGGCTATTTCGAGGTACACGCTCCGAAGGTCATCTGCCTTGACCTCGGGACAACGGGTCCCAACCCCGTTGAAGATGAAATCGCGGCCATCGCTATCGTGGGCTGGGCGGGAAACGTGCTCCATGAGGGGAAATACAGGCCAAGTCGCAAGGAGCTCTGGAAGGCGGCATCTGAGGTCAACGGGGTGTCCCCGGACGACCAGATAGACCTCCCCTCCTTTTTCGATGACCAGGCAAAGATCAGGGATATCATCTGTGGCGCCGACGAGGTTATCGTCTACAATGCCCCGCGCGTTATGAGGTTCCTGGAGTACAACGACGCTGCGTCCAGCTCAGGCGCCAGAGTCACCGATACAATGTACGAGTATTGCCACTGTCTCGCAAAAGCGAACCGCGACCCCAATTGCCTCGCGCACAGCGAGTTGGCAGACGCCGCGGTTCGAATCGGATATGCCTGGGAAACCAGTCCGCACGGTACCGTGACAAATGCCCTCGTCTGCCTCGCTGTCCAAAAATGGATTGAGGGGCGCCAAAGGAAGAACACTAAGATTTCTGAATACAGGGCTTGAACAGCAGGCTCATCGAGTTTGCTGCATCTTAGATTCAGGGGATGATTGCTTCTATCAATTCCACGGGAAGATGTCACCGGGCGGCAAGACACTTAGGAAACCCGGTTGGAGAGGCGATTAGCATGAACGTTAACGAATTTATGGCGAAGCACGATATCACCGATGCCGACCTCGAGCGCATGGCCACTCCCTTTGAGAATGGCGGCTTCGAGCTGGAGCCCGACGGAAAGGTATTCAGCGGCTCGCATCTCGATGCAGTCGGCACTCGCCGCGTTACGGTGATTCACGATGAGAAGGAGTTGCAGTCCTCGCAGAGCGTCTGCAGGTTGTCCATTACGGACTTTCCCCCGCGTGAGACGGGCTTGATATGGTCGACGTGGAGCTTCACACCGTCCTCGCGGCTGCGACCGCACCTGACGCACCTGAAGCCGTCCCGGCGCAGCACGTCATAGCGCATCGCGCGCGTCACTCAGCGTGCTCCTCTTTGCCGTCCATACAGCGATTCTGGTACTCCCGGCGGCACTTCTCCCGATCCTTCTCCTTGGGCTTGCAAAACCCATCCAAAATCGTCGTCACGATTTTCTCCATGGTCCACAGTGCGGCAACGATCACCGATACATGCATTAGCGACAGGATTACCTGTGTAGCGGGACCAAACATCTCCGCGGTCTTTCTCCTCGTTATGGATACGTTCTCCAAGTCTAAGCTCTCGTAAATGCAGTCGACCATTCACTTGATGCCAGGAGGTGACACCCCCTGGAACACTTGTTCATAGCCGCCTGCCCTACCTCCTCCGAAACGATGATTGGACCATCGGATATTCAGACGGAGGGAGAGATATGGCCGAGGAGCTCGACCCGAGCATGCTTCCGAATTGGCTGAGGGACATGGATGACGGGCCGTCGGTGAGGCCCGGTGCAGATGATTGCGACCGCTACGGACTCACGTGGTGCGGCAGCTTCACGGTACATGGCCTCGGGTTCCAGGCGATGAACGGGACGACGACGGATTTCGCGATGGCCTGGCCCATCGGCGACGGTGGCTGGCAGGTCCTCCAAGACGCCTACGACATCTACGACCCGGTCGTGGGGCAGGACGGCTATATCGAGACCGAGGATCTAAACGACATCATGCGCGAGAACGGGTTCCGAACCCTCAACTCATTTACCGCCTCTGAGGGCGAGGGGTGGCGCGAGAACCTTACGCGTGCCGTCGCGGCCAGGTGGTGCAGGGAGCGCTACTCGGTCCCCCTGACCTTTATCGACGGGTCTTCGGCACTGTCCAGGCTCGTCTCCTGCGCCGCCGCGTTCGACCCGTATTCGGACAGGACGCTCGTTGCCGCCGCAATCGAGCGGGAGATGGTGCGCCAGGAAAATGCCTACAACATGGCCGCATACGCTAGCGCCCGTGAGCTCAAGAGCACGCAGCTTCGATCCCTTGCGGTCGTTCAAGAGAAATCGGCTATCCATGGGATGGGAGTGTCGGCGGGAGGCATGCGTCGCCAACAAATCCCGAGGGCAAACGCCCGCGGACCCAAGTTCGGGCATTAACAATAGAAGGGGCAGATTGAAATGTATGAGAGGGTATGGAGCGGAGAAGTTGAGGGCTACGAGGTTTCTCTCGGGTTCAACGAGGAGGACGGCCTGTTCAGCTATAACGCGAAAAAGGACGGCATGGTGTTGAGAGACCGTCACTGTGCCGATCCGGTAGATGCCGGCCTCATGGACGGCCCCGGGGTCGAATGGGATGGCAAGACGCCCCTTCTTCCCAGCGCCTCGGAGATCAAATTCGAGGGCCGTTTCGCGCCTTTTCACACACTCGAGGAAATCGTGAGTGGCACCTGGCTCTCCCCCGCCGACTGGCCGGGTTACCGAAAGGCGATGGCAATAGATGAGCTGTCGGACCGCATGACCCGGATCGCGAGGAGCTATGCGGGCGATCGCGCGCCGGACGAGGCATACATGAACTTCGGCCTCATCGATTGCTCGAAGCGCCTGAACGCGATATTCGAAGGCCCCGACAATTGGCCGAATCGGGCATTTGAGTCCCTATTCACTGCCACCGGATACAAGGAGTTCGCGCTCGGCAAGAGCTTCGCCTACAGCGACCCGTACCTGCTTGCAGACTCGCACGGGATGCCCAGACAGGTTGTCGATCAGATACGCATGGCGGCGAACAGAGGGCAGGAACCGCTCTCATATCGAGACGCCGTGGTCAGCCTATGCAGGCAATCGCGCTTGGAAAACGGGGGTAACGCCGACTCGTTTACCGTCCTGCCCTTTGTGAGCGTGGGCGAGTTCGCAGACGAAATCCGCCAGTCGGACAGGATTCACGTCGACCTGTATGCCGACTTCAACGGCTACAAGGTGCCGATGGCCCACTTGGGCAAGACGGCCATCGCCCTCAACGAAATGGATGCCGAGAAAATCAGGCTGAGCATGGACAGGGCACGTGAAAAGCATGGCTACTACTGGTCGAGAATGGGGAAGGCCACTTCCTCCAAGCTGGATTTCTCATCCCGTACGTTCGAACTGACCGAGCTTGTCGCCGCCATCAAATCATGTGCTGACTGGAGCCTGTTCTTTAACCACCGGGTCCATTATCCATGCCTCGGTTACGATCTCGACGTGAACGGTAACTCTAGTCATATTCTTCTGGCATGCGGCATGAGCGAATGGCGTTCGGACGACGCCCAGGAGTGGATTGCCGTTTCGCGCTCGAAATCAGATCGCCTTTACCATATCGAGCGTATCGACGCATGGGATTCCTACGAAGGGCCCGAATTCGAGGTCACGGAATCGAGGGCAACGAAAACCTACCCGATCGATCTCATCGACCAGATCGCAGCCGACCATAACGGGTTCAGGGAGACTGATGGCGTGCCGCCCTTCATCAACGCCCGTTATGCCGCCCAACTCGAGCATCTGCGCGAAGTTTACCCCCTAAAGCAGAATACCCCGGAGAAAACGCCGGGCACTGCGGCATTGAAGGACGGCCTTGCGAAGCTCGAGAAGAAGGCTGAACCCCAAAAGACACCAAGCCACAACAAGCGACCGGGCTATTTCACTTATTAAATCAGACTCAAGAAGAGGGCCCCATGAGGGCCCTCTTGCTAGTTCTTGGTCGATGAGACGCCGTCGTAGTCGGCACGCTCCACCCTCATGTATACGCAGGTGTCGCGCTTCGGCGTGACCTTCGTTATCTGGGAATCGGTATCCTGTGAGGCAAGCCATGCTACGGCGCGAAAGCCCGCCCAGGTTCCGTCCTCCATGCGGGCGTACGCTCTGCCCGTGGGCCTTGCGAGCGTGACCGACTCACCGAGATAGAGCGCCTTGTGGGCGGGTCCGTCATCGCCGATAGTGGGAAGGCCGATACCGTCAAGGGTATGCCTCTCGTCGGACAGCGCGAAATCCGGCAGCGTCCATGATTCGGCAAGCGAGGCGGTCGATTCGGGTGAGGTCCTGAGCACGAGCGCTGTGGTGTCCACGGAGTCGTCGGTGAAGTCACACCTGAGCGTCAGGCGGTTGCGGGCATAGAGCTTGAGAGTCCGTCCGGCCACGACCTTGAGGTTATGGGCCGGGTCTGTCAGCTCAGGGTCGGTAAACCAGGCCAGAAGTCCGCTTCCGCCGTCCTCGCCAAAGTTCTCGTTAAGGTTGCAGGCCGCTGCCTGTGCGGCCTTGTCCGCCTTGTCGGGAATGCTATACGGGCCGGCAACGACGTTGGCATCGGTCATGACGACGTGCGTATCGTCGATGCCGTCCACGTAGTACTCGACCCTTCCGAGCGAGAGCCTCGCCCAGACATAAATCGCATCGCTCTTGACCGTAACGGATGAAAAGCGGTCCTTAAACAAAAGCGGTCCTTAAACTCTTTTGTCGACCACCAGTAATCCTCTGCCGTCACCGCTCCGGGATAGGCCTTCTCGAGGGCGGTTGTTGCGGCCTTTACCGTATCTGACGAGATATTGACTACAGTGCCCTTCTGAATGCCCTCTTGGTAAATCTCCTGTGGTGAATACGAGGCGTCGTTCGCAGCTGCGACAGGGTCGTACACCATGAAATGAATGGGGGTCTTATCCGGCTTATCGAGGGTCCTGAACCTATTGGAGATCAACGTGCCCCATGCATCCTTAATATTTAGATCCGTCCTGGCGCAGCCGGCTTTCAGAGATAGCCTGCTGCCCGAAAACGGAAGGGAAACCGATTCGTACTCGTAAGTCTGGTTCTTATCCGGGAGGCAGCCGGTATAGCACAGACCGGCATCGCCATACATACTCTCGAGCGAGGCCGTGATCATGCACGGCTGCCCGAACTTTGCATAGCCGCCCGGAAGGCAATAGGCGCCCCCAGTCCACCCGAGCTCGGGTTTTACCCATTCCCAGTAGAATTCTCCGTTTGAAAGGGACTCGCAGCTCCAGTAGCACCAATCGATATCGATCGGTTTCCTGTCGGGATCATCGGCATAGAAGAACTCGACTGAGATATCGACATGTTGGATGTTGCCGATTTCGATTCCCGCTGGGTCCTGACCGGAAAAGACGTCGCAAACCCCCACCACGGGTCGTCCATAGCTATATTTGCCGTTCTCATACGGGACTATATTGTCGATATATTCCCTTACACCGATCTTTTCGCCGTAATACGTTCCAACAGTAGGGAAGGTCATCGTAAGGCTTGTATTGGCGTCCACTCCATAGAGCTTCATCCAACGCCCGCCGCACCCGTCCCAATACGCCGGATAGTCCTTTAGGTCCAGGGTCTCAATATACGTTCCGCCGTTTACGGAGATTACTGGATTGTGATCTTCGACATCGACATTGGTTTCCAGGCCTGAGAAACGGGTGCTCTCGGTCTTATCGGAAAACGTTTCCACGTTTCCGTACTCCTCCAAATGCCAAGACTGAGAAGGGAGCGAGCTTCTGGGCCTAATGCCGACTTTGCCGAGGCTACTGCCCCCTCCGATTGCCGTTAGGCATTTATCTGTTTGATAGCAACTTACGAGCTCATATGATCTGTCGTCATGCTGGACGGGAATGAAGCGCTGCGGGGCGCTGCTGTTGGGCTCCCATAGCTGCGCATTAAGTGTTTTCCAGTAGATGTCAATTGCCATGAACTGCCTGGGCAGCGCATGGCGTCCGCCATATAGCTTCATAGGGAAAATGAACGAATAGGAGCCGTCTTTGAATTTCTTGGCCATCACGATCTGGTCGGGGCCGTAATTCCAGTTCGACAGCTCCATAGCCGCCCCATTGGTTCTTTTTAACTTCTCACAGGTAACGACAACCGGTTCGTCGAAGGCTGCAGAACGGATGCGGTAGAACCTGCCATCGATAAGCCCGGTTGCGTTTGAGAAGTTAGACTCGGAAATAGAATTCAGGCCAAATGCCATAACAGGCAATGAAGCCACTCCGAGCAGCGCGGCCCTCCGTGAAACGGTAGGAATGGGTTTGGCTTCAGCGTTCATCTACGCTCACATCCCGAAAGGGACGCGCGCGGGCTCGGGACGGAGGCCGCACCCCCGTCCCGTCTGATATTTATTTCTTTGCGCTGGCGACGCCGTCCGAATCCGCGTAGCGCCACCTGACGTAGAGCGTGGTGTCCCGCTCCATCTTGATGCTTCGCAGGGACGAACCCCCCCCCGCCCTATCTGTCAGGTAGGCGTCGCACACGATATGCCGCCAGGTGCCGTCGCCCATCTTGCGGTAGACGTTCGCCGGTACGACGAGCGAAATCCGCTCGCCGTAATAGACGGCCATGTGCCCTGCGCCGTTGTCGCCTATGGCGGGCAGCTCGATTCCGTCGAGGCTATGGGATTCCGCCACACCGGAGAAATCGGGCAGCTCGAGCGCGCCCTCCACAGGCGAAGCGCCGTCCTTGGGTTTGTTCACGTAGACGACGCCTTCCTCGGGCTTCAGGGATCCTTCGGCGTAGTCGACCCTCAGTGTGCAGCGGTTGCGTCCGTAAAGACTGATCTCTTGCCCCATGACGAGGTTCGCGCCTGTAAAAGGTTCGGATAAAGCCTTATCGGCGAACCATCCGGTGTAGCCGCTGGAAAGCGCATCGCCGAAATGCTCGTTGAGGTTGCAAACGCCCTTCAGCGCTGCCTGCGTGGCGGCTTCCGATGCCGTGTACTCTCCTGTATCAGCGTGGTCGATATAGACGATATGGTCATCGTCTACACCGTCGGCGTAGTAGGTGATGGTAGCCTTTTTCGCGTAATACATGACGCCGGGCGTGACGACGGTACCGTGGAAACGGTGGACGAGCGGCCACGCCTCGGCCGTGCCGGATCGCTTCTCGGTTTTGAATTCCTGTTGGACCGCACAGCTCAGGTACATGCCGTTCAGTGCGTCGGCTTCGTCCTCTGTAAGTTCAAGCTTCCGCGCGTCACGCGAGAACTCCTTTACGAGCACGGCATCGGTCGGTTTCGGTATAAGGGCAACCTGCAAACAGCGTAAAGTCTTGCCAGCCACGCCTACGGCGGAGGCGCTTTCGGCGCTCGTGGCGTTCACATAGGCTCTGTTCCACGATATATCACTCTGGAAAGTGCGCACCTCGAGATCGTAATGGCGTGCGACCTCACCCTCGAGCCAGATCTTTACCTGACTCCAGCGCGGGCTTGAACCGCCTTGACCGATCCACTCGCCGTCGGCTCGAGCGTCGGACCAGGTTCCGTTGTCGCAGGAAAGCGCCATGTACCCGATCGAGCCCTCGTAGCTCGTTCCCTTCAGGTAGAGACGGAAAGCCTCGAGCGTATAGTCCGGGTTGAAGTTCGTGCCAACGTGGCGGTAGGCGGGAACCTCGATGAATTCGCCCGTATTGGCGATGCGCGCCTGACCCATGACCACGGCGTCCTCGTCGGGCGCGGAGTCGGGTTTTGCAGCGGCGTACCAGCGGTAGATCATCGCGGTCGGTTCGCCCATCTTTTCCCACAGTTCCTTTTTGGCCGGATAGCAGGTGGCGAAGGGGTCACTGCAGGTCGGGGGTTGGGGCCAGGTGACCTTATCAGCGCCGCTATTTAGCTCAAGCGTGCCTGTGAACGGAATCTCCTCGATGACCCATTCGGATGTAATGTTCTTCTGCGTATCCGAGTCATAGCCCCCATGACACATGAATAGCTGCGTCGGCTTTGCGGTCGTGCCGCGATAGCGGTTCACGACCTGGCCCGACGCGTCACTGATGACCTGCACGGCCTTCTTGGTGCCATCAGAGTTCCAGTTGTCGACAAGCCACCAGCCGCAGGCGCGATCGGCGACGGTGTATTTATGGATGACGAAATCGCGCTTGGTGCTGTTCCTGATATCAATGCCGTCGAAAGGACCGCCGCCGTACGCGTTGAGGGCCGCGGATCCATCCACCACGTGGGCGGGACGGAAAGTGATGAGGTAGCTCTGGTCGGCATCGGCGTAGCCACCGCCGATCTCCTGATAGTTGGCGAATTCAGTCAGGAAGAGTTGGTTCAAATTCGGCTCGGGCTTGGCCTTGCCTGTCCCGGCGAAGAGCTCCTGTTGATAGACCGGCGTGCGATTTGACGACTTGGCGTCGCATACGTCCCAGTTGAGTGAATCGTCAACGGCGGCGTGCACACGGCAGACCATCCCGAAGAAGTCTTGACGTGAGCCATGCGGAATGGCGGGAAAGCTGGTCGCGCACCAGCCCGTTCCAAAAGCCTTGGCCCCCCATTCGCTATGCCAGACCTTATCGATTCTGATATCTCGTAGCTCGAACCATGATGCGAAACTGTGCGAGAAACCGCTGCCCGTTCGTCGGTACCACTTGCCGGTATCCTTGTATGAGCGGCGTTCCCATCCGGTGTTGAATGTAGCCTGCTGAGCCGGGGACGGACAGCCTGCATAGTTATTCTTTAAGTCGCAGTTGAAGCTAAGGATCTTATGGTCCTTATCAGGGACATCCTCGTAGATAGCCCCGCGGTTATCGTTCTCGCCATTATCGTACCAGAGACGGTGCGAGGTTCCGTAGTTGGTGTCACCGCAGGCCGAGAGCGGGTAGAAGCTGATGTGGTACCACAACGTGTTTTCATAGTCGCATTCGACTTGCAGGTTGATGGCGCAACGGAGCTGCTGGGTTCCCGGCCAACATGTCCATTCGCACCAACTTGTTGCATACCCCATGCACTTAGCACTGGGGTTTTTGTACGACCTGCTCCTGCCGACAAAACCGTTCAGCATGCCGTAAGCGTCCCAAAACCCCTGGCCGATTCCGGCATTCTGACCCCAGTAGTCCCAACCGAGCGCGTCGTCTGCGCCAAGCAGACCCAACCCGGCCGCAACTGCCAGGGCGGCGAACAGACCCCTCCTGGTAATCGGGGTCTCCATTAAAGGCTTGTCTACGGCTGCCTCGTTATCGTGTTTGCAGGCCTTCATCTACGCACACCTCCCGTAAGGGACGTGCGCGGGCTCGGGACGGAGGCCGCACCTCCGTCCCGACTGATATCTATCTCTTCGCGCTGGCGACGCCGTCCGATTCCGCATACGCCCACATGGCGTACACGGTCGTGTCGCGTTCCATCTTGATTGTCGAGAGAGGCGACCCCCCCCCAGCCTTATCGGGCATGTAGCCCTTGAAGACGAGGCGGCGCCACGTTCCGTCCTCCCGCTTGGTGAACACGTCAGCGGAGCCGGCGAGCGTCACCGACTCGCCGCGATAGAAGGCCGCATGTGCCACCCCATCGTCGCCGATAGCCGGCAGGTCGATCTTGTCGAGCCTATGCTTCTCGATGCGTCCGGTGAAGTCGATCAATCCGAGCGCACCTTCGACGACTTCGGCCCTATCGCTCGGTTCCTTCCTGAAAACGGCACCGTCGTCGGGCTCGACCGATCCCTCCGCATATTCGATGCGCAATGTGCAGCGGTTGCGCCCGTACAGCTTCAATGGGCCCTTCTCGGGAATCTCAAGGGAGACGGCCGGATTGACCAGGGCGGTGTCCTTGAACCATCCGGTAAAGCCCGAGGCGGCATCCTCCCCGAAATGGGCGTCGAGATTGCAGGGCCTCTTCCCAGCCGCCTCAAGTGCGGCATCTACGGGCGCGTAGGCGTCACCTGGATGGACGTCGAAATCACGATATACAAGGTGGGCGCCATCGATGCCGTCCGCATAGTACTCGACGCAGGCAGATTCGATTCGACAGGGTTTGGAGACGACTGTGCCGCGGTACCGGTCGGTCCAGATGCGGTCGGTGCTTCTCGAGGGCAGGCGCAGCCCCAACATGGCGGCGACATATAGGTAGCCGGAACCGAGATCATCGGTGAGCGTGAGGCTTTCATCGGTACTGAATTCCCGCACGACACGGGCGCCGGTTGGCTTGCGAATAAGGTGAACGTTCATACCCGAGATCTTCGTATTGGAGCTGCCGTCGGGTTCGAGCCCACATGCCGGAGCCGTCTCGAGAGTCAGCGGTCTGTCCTTTGAGTTGTAGACATAGACGGGATCGCTCCAGGCGCACGAGCCGTTGAGGAGCTTGGTCCTGACGACGAGGTCATACCTATCGGCGATATCTCCGGTAAGCCACACCTTTACCCGACCCATCGCCTCGGTGTCATGCGCTCCGCCTGCGCAGACCTTACTTCCGTCCGCCCCCTCATCCCAGGCGCCGCCATACCACCGCTGCGCGGCATAATGAATCGATCCGCTGTAATTCGAATCCTGAAGCCTCATTTCAAGGCCGAAAATAGGCTGACCGCCATGCGGCCATCCGATATGTCGATGCGAGTATGCCTCAGACTGCTGGTTGCCATTTGCCCATGAGCCGACTCGGCACGATGCCATGATTACCGCATCGTCTTCGGTAATTTCCTCTGCCCTGTCGCTGATATATAGACGGAAGATGGGGTAGACGGGAAGAACGTTTTCATTCTTGGTGCCGAGCACCCAGCCGGAAGGGCGAATGCACCTCGTCTCATCCTTGAATTTATTGTGCCAGCCGAGGATCTTCAGAGAATCGCCGGGCTTTGCCTCATCTGAGGACAAACCGACCTCGCCGTGGCACACGGCCTCCTCGATCATCCATTGTGCATTTACCTGTCTCGCCCAGACGCCGGGACAGGCGGGACTGGAAACGGCCACGCAATCGGCGCTATCCTCTGTAGCGCCCCATGTGTCGAGTCGTTGGCCGTCCGCGTCCGAGGTGATGAACCAGCATTTGTGATCCGTCTCGTTCGTAATAGACGGCTCGTGGTGAACCCACCACGAGTTCGTGAGGTTGGTGGACTCAGGGTTGCGCCATATTTCTGCATGTCCCCTTTCCATAGTTGGAGACGTATGCCCTCTGTTGTCAAGGCCGCGGTCAAGACCTGGGCCGACCATGTTCGCTATACAGAAGGTAAAGCACCCGAGGCCGTCAGATTTATTTGGCCAGAACATCCAATTCTGGTTGACGCCGTCATAATCTTGCCAAAGGCATGTTCCGCGCCCGTTTTCGTATCGGGTCACGGGAATACCGTTCTCATAGCCGCCCTGTATGAGATCGAGCCTCAGGTCCGGTGCCGTGACCGGGATGACCTTGAAAATGCCGCCCATAAGCGCCAGGTCATTTTCGATATAGATTTTCTCGACGTTGATCGCCATATCGTTATCGGGGGCAAATCGCCGCCCTTTAATGTCATTGGGATTCTTGTTTGCCGGAACCCCGTTCATCCAGACATTCCAGATGTCCATTCGGGCCAGGACCCTCTCGTCATGGGGCGCGGCCTGCCTTCGGACGAACGTATCGCATCCTGGGCCCTCGTAGAATCCGTTGGCGAGCCAGCCGGTGCCCCAACCGCCATTGATCAAGTTGCCCTGAAACGATCCGACCTGGTTGCCGTTGAGGAATACGTAGCTTCGGTTGTCGTCGCCGTCCGCTTCGCCATACCAGAGGTGATGGCCATTCGGGCTAAGGGAGGCACAGTAATAGTACGGACGAAACACGATATGGTCATATAGCTCGTCAGACCAGTCGCACTCCACGACACAGGCGAACTCTGCAATTAGTTTCTGGCTGCCGTTTGCGGTGACGTTCCATGCGCCGTTGTTGGTCGACTTGCCGAAAAAGTAATCGTTGACCCCGCGTTGGGGATGGGGATGCGTGATGGCACCTGATATGTACCCGTTTTCCCATTTATTGCCAATCCACTCCCCGCGCCCGAAATTCTGCGCCGCGAGCGCGTATGCCCTGGTCTTGCGCATGATTCCAAGGCCGGCTGCAATTGCGAGGGCCGCGAGGAGGCCCCGGCGTGAAATGGGCGCGGAATCACCGAACCCAGATTCGTCGTGTTGAGACCGTTTCTCATTCCCGATCGACTGAACTCCAGTCGTATTGTTCACGATGGCGCCGCGAGACCCATTCTTGCTCCGGGGACCCATCTCAGTACTCCCTCGATTTGATAGCGGACAGGCTGCAGCAAAGGACCACTGCCAGATAAACGGCAGTCTGGTACAGATCAAACCTCATAAACGCGATGATGCACGCCACGAGCCCGAATATGGCGGTAAGCGCGAAAAGGCGCCAGTCATCGACCTTACGGGCCATGAGGGAGAAAATGAATATGGCGATGGGGATCCAGACGGTCTCAATGGACCCTCGCGTAAGGTAGAACAGGGCGGCACGCTTGCCCATCACCGGCATGATATTGACGATAATGGAATAGGCGGAGTAGACGCAAGCGGGCAGAAGGGTTGCGGAAGAAACCACCGCCGAGAGGGAAAGCTCCTCCTCGTCCGGCCCCATAAGAGAAAGGTTATCCAGCACTCGATATCCTCCAAGGAACTACGGTTGCCATCAGTTGTTCGGGGCCCAGTGGCGACCAGCCCGCCACATGCCCATGGTGCCCATAGGCATTCGACCCCATCAAAAGCGTAAATCGACAACTCGCAAAGTGCAGGTCAGTTTGGTGCCAATAGGTGACAGACCGACCGTGGACGCGCCGATTTCTAGGGTAAAATGTCCTTGGAAATCGGCGCGTCCATCGGAGTATGCAGATATATGCTGAACAAATTATTTAGTTTTCTGTCTGGGGGCAAAAAGGAAAAGAGACCCACCGATAGCTCACTTACAGATATGCCTTTAAGCCGGGAATTGCAGCGGCGATTTGTCCACAGCTATATCGCGCAGACCGCCTCCGAGCGTGAAGGCCGCGTCCCCAATGGCGTGTACGAGACTTCTATCGTCTCTTTCGTGTTCAACCATGAAAGGATTGAGGGCAGCTCTCTCACGGAATGGCAGACAAGGACGGTTTTCGAGACCAGGGATACCGTCCTCGCGGACTCGACTACCCCCGGAAACATCCGTGAGACGGCAAACCATACGAAAATGTTCGATTTTCTCTTCGATTCGCTGGACAGGGAGCTAACTCCCGAATTCATCAAGGAGATCCACCTGCAACTCATGGCCGGAGTAATGGACGTGCCCGGCCAGTGGAAAATTCTGGGCAACGGGGTCGGAAGCGTAATCACGGCGTGCCCGGAGGAGGTCCCCACGTTAATCGACCGCCTGGTCTCGGAATACAACAAATACGAGCCGTCCCTGGAGAATATCGTCAGGTTCCATGTTCGATTCGAGACGATCCACCCCTTCCCGGACGGCAACGGAAGAGTCGGAAGGGCTATCGCCTTTCGTGAATGCCTGCGCGCCGGACTCGTTCCCTTTATCGTGACGGATGCCTCAAAGGAAACCTATTACACCTCTCTCGATGAGTTTAGGGCGGGGGCGACCGCTCACCTTATCTCCTATGCCGAGGCTATGCAGGTCGATTTTGCTTCCACCATAGCGCCCATGCTCGCCGACCGCTCGTTGTCCGATAGCCTACTCGGGGAATTGGGCATAGAGAGGCCTGACTTCAAGGATGACGCCGGCTTCGTCGGCCCTTCCACAAAATCATTGAAATCCAGCCTCGATTCAGTTGGAAAAACCGGATCTGAGATCAAGTCCGATCATAAGACGCATTGCACTCGTCGGGTTTAGCCTAAAACGATGATGGGACCGTTCATCCTGAACGGTCCCAAACCCGGCATCAAGGCACGGTTACCGTCGCATTTCAGCGATGAGGGGCCTGCGACCCCCTATCCTTCAATGATCAGATTCCCAAAAGCGGCTATTTGGCCAGCGTCCGCTATTAACAATCGACAAAGCGGACGGGGACGTCCATGGGCAACGGTCCACGGGTCGTTACCTTGATCGATCCGAAACTCGAATTCAGCACCTTCCGATGGGCGATATCGGCGGGCATGCGAAAGCTGTCCTCACAGTCGATATGCACGGTGCAGGTGGGCCAACCGCCGCATGTGACGACAACCAGCTCCCCCACCCCGGGAACGCTCTCGAGGAATTCACGGACCGTCATCTCGCGGCGAGACGAATCTGCACCCGTATTGCAATCAGTTTCAAACATTTATCTGCCTCCGGTTGATCGTTGACGAGGGCGCGTACGCGCCATTGTGCTCACGTCGCCAATAACCCGACCGGAATTCTGTGGCACCCAGTTTACCACTCGCAACCTCACCGGGCCCGAATCCACCTGAACACTTGTTCCTTACGGGCAGCGGGGACACCTCCCACGGTAGCGTGAAATCGATAGGACTAATAGGCACCGTAGGCGCAAACTGTCACCCCGTGGCACCAAATCGGCAGGCATAGCGCCGACGCCGGCGGTACGTTAGACCATGGGGACGCATGCCCGTAAACGCAGCCAGAAACCCGCGTCCCCTCTCCGGTAACCGAGAGAATGGAGCAGTCATGCGACCTGGAGGAAAGATAAAGGAGTGCGCCGGCAAGCTCTTCGGCCGCATCGGCGCCCGTCTCAAGAAAGGCGCGGTTCTCAGCACCGGCGCGGTGCTCATCGCGAGCCAGGTGCTCTCCGTCGTGCCGGCACCGACTGCCGCCTATGCCGCATCGTCCGAGACGATCACCCGCGGCGAGCGCGTGAACTACGGCGGCTTCTACATGTACAACTCGACGACCTCCGAGGGTACCCCGGCGATCTGCCTCGACCCGGGGAAGCGCCACCCACTCGATGCCACGACGGCCACCGCACAGCTGCCCATTGATACCGACTGGACCAAATGCTACACGGGAGGCGGCGGAGATCAGACCCTGAAAGACCGCACCGATGGGATGGCGAGGATCCTCTACTACGGTCCCACGGGTCCCGGTTTCGAGGAGGCGAAGGCGAAGGGCCTGTGGAACTTCAACTGGTACGACGGCACGGCCCTGGACTACAGCAAGATGCTCGCTATCCAGCACATCGCACTCTCGGCCCTCTCGAAAAACTCCAGCCAATACGGCATGCAGGGCACGACCGCCCAGTTCCGCAACTGGTGCTACAAGACCGTCCTCTACTACAACGGCGACGCCAACTCCGGCTCGTTCCTCGCGAACCTCGACAGGCTGCTCCCGGGATACTGTCCCCAGTCCTTCAAGGACACGATTTACCTCGTCAACTACGGCACCGGAACCCAGTGCCTCATCACCTTCCACAACAGGGGCAAGCTGAAGCTCAAGAAGAAGAGCTCGAACCCCGGCATCTCCGACAACAACCCGTGCTACTCGCTCGAGGGCGCGACCTACGGCGTCTACTCCGACCCCGGCTGCACGCAGCAGGTGGGCACGCTCACCTGCAACGCCTCCGGCGACTCCAACGTGATCGATATCGCCCCGGGCACCTACTATGTGAAGGAGACCAAGGCCGGCAAGTCCTATGCGCTCGATGAGGGGGCCCACAAGGTAAACGTGTCGGGCGGCCAGACTGCCACCGTGAACGTCTCCGACGCCCCCCAGAATGACCCCGCAGACATGCTGGTAGCCAAGGTCGATGCCGAGACGGGCAAGGCCTCCCCGCTCGGTGCCGGCACGCTCGCGGGCGCGGAGTTCACCGTCAAGTACTACGATGGCTTCTACACCCAGGAGAACCTGCCCGAAAAGGCCACGAGAACTTGGGTACTGAAAACCGATGAAGACGGTTTTACAGGTCTTTCATCTGCCCGTGAAAATCCTGATATCTATTTAAGCTCGGGCGACTCTTTCTATCAGACGGCCGATGGAAAAATGTACACATTGCCCCTTGGCACTGTGACGATCCAGGAGACGAAGGCCCCGGCCGGCTATCTGCTGAGCGACAGCACCGTCCACCTTCAGCAGGTCACCTCGAACACGTCGTCAGAGTTCGTATCGACCTTCGTTGAGCCCAGCGAGGACGCCCCCACCGTGCGCGAGCAGGTGAAGCGCGGGGACATCGCCTTCAACAAGGTTCACGGCGAGGATATGACCGGTCTCGCCGGCGTACCGTTCAAGATCACGTCCAAGACCACGGGCGAGAGCCACATCGCGATCACCGACGTGAACGGCATCCTCACGACCGAGGCATCCGCCTGCCCGCATACCCGGAACACCAACGGCAACGACGCCGCCCTGAACGCCGACGGCACCGTCGACGAGTCGAAGCTCTCGATTGACAACGGCCTGTGGTTCTCCGGCTCGAAGGACGCCCAGACCGCGGCAGACGACTCCAAGGGCGCGCTGCCATATGACACCTATTCATTCGAGGAGCTCCGCTGCGCTGCAAACGACAGCCTCAACATCGTCAAGTTCGAGGTGACCGTGAGCCGCGACGCCTACACGATCGACCGCGGCACGGTTGACGATAACCCCATCGAGATCGGCACCACCGCCACCGACGGGGCAGACGGAGACCATAAGCTCCTGGCCTCGAACCAGGCCGAGATCGTAGATACCGTCTCCTATAAGGGCCTTAAGAAGGGCACCGAGTACGAACTCAAGGGCGCCCTCATGGACGCCGAGACCGGAGAGGCCCTGAAGGACACGGCCGGCAAGGAGATCATCGCCACGGCCAAGTTCACCCCGAAGGCATCCAGCGGCAAGCAGAAGGTTAAGTTCAAGTTCGACGCCACGCTTCTCGGGGGCCATAGGGCCGTCGTGTTCGAGCGTCTCTACCTTGACGGCAAGATCCAAGCAACGCATGAGGACCCTGAGGACGAGGACCAGACGGTCGAGTTCCTGCCCGTCGAGATCGGCACGACCGCTACCGATGCGGCCGACGGCGACAAGGCAATCGGCGTCGGCAAGGCCGTGACCGTCGAGGACGAGGTTTCCTATAAGAACCTCGCCACGGGCCGCGAGTACACCGTGACCGGCACGTTGATGGATTCGGCTACCGGCGAGCCCCTGAAGGACGTAGATGGAAACGCCGTAACGGCGTCCACGACCTTCGAGCCCGAGGACACCGAGGGCAAGGTGAAGGTGACGTTCACGGTCGACACCTCGACCCTCTCGAACAAGAAGCTCGTGGTATTCGAGAGGCTCGAGGCCGACGGCAACGTGATCGCACGCCACGAGGACCTGACCGACGAGGGGCAGACCGTCGAGGTCATCCCGCCCGAGATCAAGACGTCGGCAGCCGATGGCGCCGACGGAGATAAGGAAGTCACAGCCGACGGCAAGGCCACAATCGTGGACACCGTCAAGTACACTGGCCTCGTCCCGGGCACCGAATACGAACTCCAGGGCACCCTCATGGACGCCGAGACCGGAGAGGCGCTGAAGGGCGCGGACGGCAAGGAGATAACCGCTTCGGCCAAGTTCACGCCGCAGGCCCAGGACGGCTCTCAGGACGTGACCTTTACCTTCGATGCGAGCGCGCTCGGCGGCGCGAAGACCGTGGTTTTCGAGAAGCTGTTCGTTGACGGAACCCTTATCGGCTCGCACGAGGACCCGACTGACAAGGACCAGACAGTCGAGATCTCCCCGAGCCTCAAGACCACTGCGGCCACGATCCAGGGCAGCAAGGTGGTGAAGCCCGAGGACGAGGTCGCAATCGTCGACACCGTCCACCTCAAGGGCCTGCGCCCCGGCCAGAGCTACACCCTCACGGCCTCGATCAACAAGAAGGCAGATGGCACGCAGCTCACGCTCACGGACGTGAAGGACATCTCGACCCTTGCCGGCAACGGCGTCCAGAAGGGTTCCGATAGCGCAGAATCCAGTAGCGACCTCTCCAAGGCCCTCGTCGACGTCACCGGAACTGGTTCGTTCGTCAACATCCCCGAGGGAGCCAAGCTCTCCAAAAACGAAGACGGAACCTATACGCTCACCGTGCCGGGCGCGACAAAGGACGCGGCCGACATCGTGACGAAGCTGAGCGGCGGCCAGGTGAGGCTCGTGCCCTCCGAGTCGAGCGACAAGGCCGACGGCGCCGGCACGACAACCGATACCGAGTCGACCGGCAAGGATTCCACCCTGGGTACCTACGAGGTCATCGCCAACGGACAGGTGCGCTTCACCCCCGCCGTCTCCGATCTCGACGTGGACGTCCCCATGGTGTTCAAGGCATCCGACGTCGCGGGCCAGCAGGCGGTCGTATTCGAGAGCCTGCAACGCGAAACTGACGGCAAGGAGATCTCCAAGGAAACCGATCTGGAGGACACCGACCAGACCATCGATATCGAGAACACCCCCGAGGGCAAGAACCTCGAGCAGACCGGCAACTGGGTACTCTATGCGGCGATCGCCGCCGGAGTGGCGGCCTGCATCGCCGCAATCTTCCTGATCTTCCGCAAGCGCAAGATCTAAGGATTATCGACGATAAAGCCCGAAGGGCCCCGCTCGTGCGAGCGGGGCCCTTCTCTTTTGAAAGGAGCCGTCGGATTAAATGGGAGTTTGCTATTCGGCTCCGATGGGATGCGACTATGAATGCGGGATATTCTCGTGGTCGAACACGCCGACCATGCGGATTCGGCGGTTTCTCTCGCGGATAAAATACACGACCAGGACATCGTCGTCGTAGGTATGGGCCTCACGGTGCTTGCCGTCAGAATAGGGCGGATGGACGAGAACGTGGTCGTCCCATCCGCTTTCCTCTATCATGCCGGTGCGGCCGAGCTCGTCGATACATCCCTTGACCGCGTTGACGACTTCCACGTATTCGGCATGGGAGTATTTCGGCTTCAGCACGACGAGCGTCTTCCAGAAGGAGGCGGGAACCTTCACCTCGTAGCGGTTCACTGACCGACCTCCTCGGGCTCGATGCCCATTTCAGCAAGTATATTTGCCGGTATCTCGAGCGGGTCCTCCCCTGAATCGTCCTCAATCAAACCGTACTCCTGGGCCTCGGCACGAAGCATCGCCACGCGCACTTCCTCCGAGTAGAGGCGGCCGGATGGCGAAGAGAACAGGCCGTCGAAAGGCGTCCTGCCGGTCTGGGCAACCTGATTGACCATAATGCGCATCGCATACGGCGTCGTGAGACCGCTCCTGGCGAAAGCCCTGTCCGCGCGATCCTTCACCTCATCGGGGACGTTCAGCTGTATCAGTGCCATATACATCACCTCTCAATATGATAATGACATACTATCGCATAATCATATTACCCAAGAGCTTATCGCTTAGACACGATGCCGCCGCGTCGAAATCCCATTTCCATGCGGTCACCCTTTGGGGCAAAGCTCACATCAGCGCGGCAACATATGGCAAGATATCGCGAGCCAGGCGCAGGAGCGCGCCAAGTAGAGCGAACAACCCGACTCCCCTATAAAGACATGTCCTCTTCCCGAAGTGATCCGGTCGGATTATCAGGAGCAGGGCGAAGTAAAATCGACCGAAGAGCGAAATGGCGTGGAGCAAATTCACACCTGGTTCCATGAAGCCAGTCCATCTATCCGCTTCGGACTTATTTCGTGGCGCCGCATCCGGAGCAGCGGTAACCGGTGAGTACCTGCTTGGTCCCGGTCTGCACCTGATATGTCTCCTGATGCGTCACCGCTTCATGGTGAACGGTAGTGAAATCATCCACGGTGTAGTACGAAACGGGCGTCCCAGCCATTGCCATTTTCTTGCAATAAGCAGCAAGAGCGGCATTGTCGTAGAAAACCGAACCATCTGAACAGACAGCGTGCGAGCCACTTAGAACCTGCTCGTCCCATGCGTCCCGGTCTACAACAGTTCGAGTGCGAGTCTCGTATACGGGGTCGTTGCGGTACTGCGCCTGCCACGTATGCTCATGGGACGGCTTGCTGGAGGAGCCGGAAGAGGGCTTGGAGTCGGATTTTGACGGCGCGGAGCCGGAGCCCGTGGACGGCTTTGCCGCATCGGTCTTCTTGTCATCGGCCTTCACGGCGCTATCTGTCGCGGCGTCCTTCTTCTCCTCGACCTTCTCCTTGTCGGCGGCAGGGGCCTTCGAGGCGTTGTCCGTGACCTTGTTCACCACGTCCTTGCCGGCATCCCCCGTGAGGGTGCCGTCGCCCTTGGAGACCGCCTCGTTCACCTTGTCGAGAACCTTGTCGATGTCGTCCTGGGTCACGTTCTCGGCGGGCTTCGTCTCGCCGCTGAACTCGGTGTTGCCGGAGTCCTTCGAGGCGCCGGAAACGGCCTGCTCGCCGCCGCCGGCGGGCGTGGTGATGGAGCCGTCCCGGTTGATGATGGGGATCGCGGTGATCTCCCAGGTGCCCTCAGTCAGCTGAACGCTATCCTTGCCCTCGATGGCGTCGGGTGCGGATGTGGCATGGTAGAACTCGACACCCTCATCGGCGCCGTCGGTACAGACGTAGCGGGTGATGAGGGGCGAGGAGTCGGCAGTCACGCCCTCGGCCTCGATCTTGACGGCCCAGTCGACGGTTTGGTCGGTCTTCTCGGAGACCTGCTTCTTGCCGCCGTCGCTATCGACCTCGATCTTGGTGATCTCGGACTTGGAGATCGGAAGAGCACACGTCTGAACTCCAGTCACTGACCAAT